>Ga0213841_1000100_pt1 | contig 217270 bp, 184 predicted proteins | sample SWPATP23_FD_160125 | JGI IMG/M metagenome (GOLD analysis project Ga0213841, IMG submission 160125) | Coastal seawater microbial communities from Marineland, Florida, United States - SWPA TP2 #3 | ecosystem: Environmental > Aquatic > Marine > Coastal | place: USA: Florida | collected 2016-08-14
TATCGCTAATCCACCCTACGCAGGTAATAGTTGATGGAGTTAATGATCGGTAAACGTTTTATTCCAGAACTGTGTTTCTCAAAGAAATTTCTCAATTATATAAGCTACCAAATTCCGAATTGGGTAGAACCCGGTAATTGAATTTGTCGATGTATAGAGCTCTCTATTCAAAATCAACCGCGCTCATAAACGACCGCAATGATTCACATTGCAAACATACCCGATATAAAAGAGGGGGCTCTTCAGGAGCGTCGGGGCTGAAATGCATAGGGGACTTCACGGAAGGGCCGGTGTCGCTAATATGACACACATTCGCTCATACTTCCCTTTTTTTTCCCAGCGCGCGCGTTCCTTCCTATCAGACTGAATGTAGACTTTATCGGTTGTTCCCATGCTCGCATGGCCGAGATCGTCTGCCATATGTTTCAGCGGTCTGCTGGCGATATCCTGTGATCTCCAGTCATTGGATATGGATTGTCCCGCTGTCTGTTGAGTCGGGCCGCCATAAGCTATAACTGATATAGGGATTTTAATTCAGTTCGTGAGGTAGGTATGGTTGATCCGCGTGTTGACAGCAGTCGGCACATTCGCGCCCCCCGGGGCAATCAGCTGTCAGCCAAAAGCTGGTTGACGGAAGCGCCGCTGCGCATGTTGATGAACAATCTGGATCCGGCGGTGGCGGAAAACCCCCAGGCGCTGGTGGTGTACGGCGGCATCGGGCGGGCGGCGCGCAACTGGGCCTGTTTTGATGCCATTGTCGACAGTTTGCGCGGATTGGAGGCCGACGAAACCCTGCTGGTGCAGTCAGGCAAACCGGTGGGGGTGTTTAAAACCCACGCCGATGCGCCGCGGGTGTTAATCGCCAATTCCAATCTGGTGCCCCACTGGGCCAACTGGGAACACTTCAACGAGCTCGATCAAAAAGGCTTGATGATGTACGGCCAGATGACAGCGGGTTCGTGGATCTATATCGGCAGCCAGGGCATCGTGCAGGGCACCTATGAAACCTTTGCCGAGATGGGTCGCCAGCACTACGGTGGCCATCTGTCCGGCAAGTGGATTCTGACCGCAGGTCTGGGCGGTATGGGCGGCGCGCAACCGCTGGCGGCGACCATGGCCGGAGCCTCCATGATCGCGGTGGAGTGCCAACCGAGCCGCATCGATTTCCGCTTGCGCACCGGGTATTTGGATCAGAGGGCGGATACCCTGGATGAAGCCCTGGACATTCTGCAGCGGCATTTGGCGCGGGGCAAAGCGGTGTCGATCGGTCTGCTGGGCAATGCCGCCGACGTTTTACCCGAGATAGTCAGCCGGGGTATTCGGCCCCATGCGGTCACCGACCAGACCTCCGCCCACGACCCGGCCCACGGTTATCTGCCCGTCGGCTGGACGCTGGCGCAGTGGCAAGAGCGACAGCGCACCGACAAAGCGGCGGTGGCCAAGGCGGCCAAGGCCTCCATGGCGGTGCATGTCAAAGCGATGCTGGCGCTTCATCGTCAGGGCATTCCCACCTTTGATTACGGCAACAATATTCGGCAGATGGCTTTGGACGAGGGGGTCGGGGACGCCTTTGACTTCCCGGGTTTTGTCCCCGCCTTTGTGCGGCCACTTTTCTGCGAGGGGATAGGACCGTTTCGCTGGGTGGCGCTGTCCGGCGATCCCGAGGATATTTACAAAACCGATGCCAAGGTCAAAGCCCTGATTCCCGACGACCCCCACCTGCACCGGTGGCTGGAGATGGCGCGGGAGCGGATTCAGTTCCAGGGCTTGCCCGCGCGTATCTGCTGGTTGGGGCTGGGGCAACGGGCGAAAGTGGGGCTGGCGTTTAACGAGATGGTGGCCAGCGGCGAGCTGTCGGCGCCCGTGGTGATTGGCCGCGATCACCTGGATTCTGGCTCCGTGGCCAGCCCCAACCGCGAAACCGAGGGCATGTGCGACGGCTCAGATGCGGTCTCCGACTGGCCGCTGCTAAACGCGCTGCTGAACACGGCCAGCGGTGCCACCTGGGTCAGCTTCCACCACGGTGGCGGCGTGGGCATGGGCTATTCCCAGCATGCCGGGGTGGTGATTGTCTGCGATGGTACCGAGGCGGCGGCAGAGCGCATCCAGCGGGTGCTGACCAATGATCCCGCCAGCGGCGTGATGCGCCATGCAGATGCCGGTTACCCGTCGGCGATTCAGTGTGCCCGGGAGCATGGGCTCAATTTGCCTATGATGGACAAGGAGTGAGTTAGAGAATGACTGAGGGATCGACCCATACCAGCCGATTTCAGTTTTGTCTGCTGCCGGGTCGACTCAGTCTGGCGCAGCTGCAGTGTATTTATCAACAACCCGTGGCCATCAGTCTGTCGCCGGACAGTGAGCAAGAGATCGTGGCTTCGGCCAAGACTGTGGCCGACATTCACCTGCAGGACCAGGCGGTATACGGTATTAATACCGGTTTCGGGCTGCTGGCGCAGCAGCGCATTGCAGATAAAGATCAGAAAACCCTGCAGCGCAATCTGGTGTTGTCTCACGCCTGTGGTACGGGCGAACTGCTGTCCGATGCCCAGGTGCGCCTGATGCTGGCGCTCAAGCTCAATAACCTGGCACAGGGTTTTTCCGGTGTTCGTTTGCAGTTGATCGAACATCTGCAGGCACTGCTTAATAGCGATATCTATCCCTGTATCCCCGGCAAAGGCTCCGTGGGGGCCTCCGGCGACTTGGCCCCCTTGGCTCATATGGCTGCAGTACTGCTGGGCGTGGGGCAGGTACGTTGCAAAGAGAAAATTATCACTGCGACCGAAGGGCTGCAACGCGCTGGTCTACCTCCCATTGAACTGGGCCCTAAAGAGGGTTTGGCGCTGTTAAACGGTACCCAGACCTCCACCGCACTGGCGTTGTCCGGTCTGTTTGCCGCCGAGCGTTTACTGCACGGGGCATTGGTTGTGGGGGCGCTCAGTGTCGATGCGGCGCTGGGCAGCGATACGCCTTTTGACCCCCGGATTCACCAGTTGCGGGGTCACCCGGGACAGGTGGCGGTGGCGAGCGGTTTTCGGGAACTGCTTAAAGGCAGCCAGATACGCGCGTCCCACGAGCACTGCTCGCGGGTGCAGGATCCCTATTCGTTGCGCTGTCAGCCGCAGGTGTTGGGGGCTTGCCTCGACAATTTGCGCCATGCGGCCAAGGTGTTGGCCATTGAAGCCAATGGGGTGAGCGATAACCCGCTGGTCTTTGCCGAGACCGATGAAATCCTCTCCGGCGGCAATTTCCATGCGGAACCGGTAGCCCAAGTGGCAGATTTGTTGGCGATTGTAATTGCCGAAATCGGCGCCCTGTCTGAACGCCGTATCGCCCTGTTGATTGACAACCACCTCAGTCAATTGCCGCCGTTTCTGGTCGCTGAGGGGGGGCTCAATTCCGGCTTTATGGTGGCCCAGGTAACGGCTGCAGCCCTGGCCAGCGAAAACAAAAGCCTGGCCCATCCCGCCTCGGTGGACAGCCTGCCCACCTCCGCCAACCAGGAGGATCATGTCAGTATGGCGACCTTTGCCGCGCGACGATTGCAGGCGATGGCCGACAATACTGCGGCTATATTAGCGGTGGAGTTGTTGGCTGCCTGTCAAGGGGTGGATATGCGCGCGCCCCTAAAAACCTCCCTGCCGCTGCAGCGTATGTTGGCCGAAGTGCGACAGCAGGTGCCTTTTTACGATCGGGACCGGTTTATGGCGCCGGATCTGGAGTGCGCCAAGCGCCTGGTGTTGACCAGTGAATTGCTGGTCAGTTTAAGTCGGCAGATCAGTCTGGAGTGAGGGTGGCTGATAGGGACCCGATTTACGTCACGGGGTTCTTGTGGCTGCCATCGCACAAGGGGCGCGACCCTGTCAGTTTGCAACCGCAGAAAAATACCTTCCTGGACTGAGTCGCTACATATTTTACTGGCGTAAACGCTGTACCCTTGTGAGACCCGTCACAAAACGGTTGAGTTTGGCTTTGACCGCAGGCACACCAGAAATAGGTTTTGCCGGCTTCAACGTCTACGGGATAAGGCGTATCAGAAGCTCTGACGGGATTGCTCATCGAAGATCCTCCTTGGTGCTAAGAATAACTATAACAGCTTCTCCCCTGAATTCAGTTCAGGTTTTGTTCAGTCGCCAGAGTCAAGTATGCTGTGAATTGAGCACGTTGAAAGTGTAGAATTGTATGACATTTTAGAGAAGTTGGATCTGATACAATTGCGTTTTTATAAAACCTGGATCTAAGTGGCACCGGTTAGAGAGACAGCTTATGGAGAGTTACGAAACCCTGCTGGCGACCCTGGCCCTGACCATGGGGGTCTCCTGGGCCAGCGGTATCAACCTGTATGCCGCCCTGTTAGTACTGGGGATCGGCGGTTCCACCGGCAATATCGACCTGCCACCGGACTTGCAGGTGCTGCAGGATCCGATGGTGATTGGGGCGGCGGGTCTGATGTACTGTGTGGAGTTTTTTGCCGATAAGACGCCGGGAGTGGATACCGGTTGGGATACCCTGCACACGTTTGTCCGCATACCGGCGGGCGCCATGCTGGCGGCCGGCGCGGTGGGGGATGTGACGCCGGCGCTGGAAATCGCGGCGGGAGTGATGGGCGGGGGGCTAGCTGCCACCAGTCATGCCACCAAAGCGGGAACCCGGTTGTTGATCAATACCTCGCCGGAACCCTTTACCAACTGGGGTGCATCGATTTCGGAAGACCTGATGGTACTGGGTGGCCTGTGGGCGGCGCTCTACCACCCAGTGCTGTTTTTGATTCTGCTGGTGGTGTTTATTCTGCTGGTGATCTGGTTGTTGCCCAAACTGTGGCGGGTGTTGAAAGCGGTTTTCCTCAAAATTGGTGCTTTCCTGGGGTTGGTGGAAAAAGAGAAACTGGAAGCCGCTACCAAAACCCAAGAAACAACTGAGGATCCGTTGGCGGAACTGGAGCGCCTGCAGCGTTTGCGCGAGTCCGGTGCGATCACGGAAGAGGAGTTCTCGAACTTGAAGGCTGCACATATCAACGGAAAGAACGCTTCGTAAACGGCGCTGCTGTTTTCTCAGGGGCTGGAGGAGTGGCTCTTCTGGGCTAAAAAATGGTTAAACTCGGCGATTAATTTGGGGTGTTTGATCGTCGAGAGCCGGTAGTCGGTGCGGATGTGGGGAAGGTTGGGGGCGATCACCAATAGCTCTGTGTCGTAGCCCAGTTTATTGGCTTCAAACTGGTAGGCGGTTTTGTTCGTGTAGATGGCATCGATGCGACCGCTGACACACATCTTGATCAGCGCGGCCAAATGGGAGCTTTCCACCAGTTTGATTTTTCCGCTAACGATCAGCGACTCGTAACCAATCGCGGTCCAACCTCGCACAATCCCCAAGCGTTTAATCCTGTCGGCAGTGATGTCGGCGTGCTCGACTTTGACCAGTGTCCCCTCTTCGAGGTCGTGTAGTGGTGCGCTGTAAGTGACATGGCCATTTCGATCCAGGTCAGGTTGCCAGTGTGGATTGTCCGGGTATTTGAAATCGATATCGCCGGTTAAAAAGGCCTGCCAGAGCCGTTTGACCGGATACATCCGGTAGTGGAAGCGGTAACCCCTGGAGGCGGCAAACGCATCCAGTAGTTCCCGGGAGATGCCGTGGTAGCTATCTTTTTGTGTTGACCAGAAGGGTTTGTTTTGGGTGTTTTCCACGCCAATGGTAAAGTCCTGGGCCGCCGCCGGCAGGGTGGTGAACAGCAAAAAAAATACAACTCGGTGAAAGCCGGTCCGATTCATTGCCATTCACCCGGGCTCATCACTCTGTCTTCAGCTTGATTAGCTTGTCGGTGATGTCGGCCAGTTCCGGCTTGTGTTCACAGATCTCCTCTATAGTCAGACCGTGCAGTTCGTGGGGAAACACCAGCCACTGGTCAGTTTTGTGGATATAGTAATCCGGAGTCATATCGGTTTTATTGTTGGCCGGTTTGAAGTAGGGAGTGGCGATGCGAATTTCCGGGGTATTCTTTTTACAGGCCTCTTTCAGGTCAATGATCGTTTGCTGGATACTCAAGCCGGTATCGTAGACGTCATCGACGATCAGCAGAGAATCTTCCGAGTGTAGGCGCTTGATAATATAGGTTAAACCGTGCACCTTGACGTGACGGGTACGTTCGCCGATACCGGAATAGGAAGAGGTGCGGATGGCGATATGGTCGGATTCCACACCCAGCACATCCAGCAGTTCCTGCACCGCGATTCCCACCGGTGCGCCGCCGCGCCAAACACCGACAATATAATTGGGACGATAACCGCTTTCGTAAACCTGTAGCCCCAGTTTGAAGGAGTCGTCGAGAAGCTGCTGTGAATTGATGAAAATTTTTTCCAAGGGTATCTCCAGATATTACTGAATGACTAAAACCGCCACACCAGCAGTGCCTGCACAGCACTTTCATCGGTATCGCTATCGCCCAGCTTGTTGTTCCAATACTGGTACTCAATACCGATAAACAGTTCGTTGGCGGTGCCGTAGAGTTGCTCGCCCACATCCAGGCGCAATTGTGGCTGGGCCAGGACCCAGGCGTCCAGTTCGGTGTCGACAATCACGGAACCGTCTTCAAAGAGGTCCAGGGTCTGGCCATCGCGGTCAATATATTCGATATGGCCCTCAAAGCTGAAATTCCAACTGCCAATTTTAAACGGGTAACCCCAGTTGAAATCCACCATATAGCCGTCGTCTTCATCTTTGATAAAACCGTCGCCTTCATGGAAGTAAGCGGTGGTGTCGAGGTTGGCGAAGGCAAAGCCCGGCAGGTCGAGGGCCAGGCGAATGCCGGGCAGGTACCACAGGCTGTCCACTGCCGGGGCGAAGTTAAAGCCGGCGATCAGGCCGATATCCTTGACGGGACCAAACTTGAGATTCTTGCCGCTGATGGTGCCCAGGCTGAAGTTGGAATACCACTCGCCGTAAAACTCGTCGCCGTCTTCACCGCCGGCGTCTCCGGATTTGCTGAAGTTGAGATGGTCGATAAAGAAAAAGTTGTCGCCGTATTTCCAGCCGCTGGCGTGCTGGAAGGTGATGATAAAGGTGTCCCGCTCGGCGCCACCGGTAAAGGGAACGTCCAGTTCACCGTACTGGAGGTGGATCTCGTTATTGGCCCAAATGGCCGCCTGGGTGCTGCCCGCGACACTCAACAGCAATAACCAGAGGGGCATGGCTCGGAAGTGGAAAAGGCCTGTCATTGTCTCTGGTCCTCGGGAGTGCTTCTTGGAGGTGGTGCACGTCAACATCGCCAAAGATGAAACTTGACATAAGTGACAGGTTTTGGTCAAGATCTTTTTGCAATTAATTGTACAGAGGCTTATAAATAACCGATATTTGACGCGTGTGTCAGGAAATGGATAGTTTAGGTCAGGCGTCACAGTGCCCTGCTCGCGGGGAGGACAATCACATTAAAACCATTGAGGGCACGCAATGAATTCCCAGCGCCATCACTATCCCCTGTTTGCGCGCAGCGATCTCAGTGCCTTTTGGGCGCTGTTTACCGACAACCTTACCAACCTGATTGTCCTCAGTGCCATCTGCAAATTTGTGTTTAATATGCCAGCGGAGATTGTGTTTGGTCATATTGTGCCCGGCGCGTCGGTGGCGATCCTGGCGGGAGTGGTGGTGTACACCTATATGGCCCGGCGACTGGCGGAAAAGAGTGACCGCGCTGATGTCACCGCTTTACCCTACGGCATCAGTACACCGGTGATGTTTGTCTACCTGTTTGGTGTGATCGGACCCATTTACTGGAGCACCAACGATGCCATACTCGCCTGGCAGATTGGTATTGCAGCGGGCTTTATCGGCGGCGTGGTGGCCGCCTTGGGTGCCTTGATCGGTCCGTTTTTAAAACGGGTCACACCCCGGGCGGGCATGTTGGGTACCCTTTGCGGGATTGCCCTGGTGTTTATCGGCACTGTCTCCCTGGCCAATATTTTTGAGGAGCCGGTGATCGGCTTTGTCTCGCTGGTGATTATTGTCTGGGGGCTGGTGGGGCGTTTTCGCCTGCCTTTCAACCTGCCTGCGGGCTTGTTGGCGCTGATTGTCGGCACGGTGATGGCGCTGGCTATGGGCAAGTCTTCCATCAGCTTTGAGGGGGTGGGTTTTTACCCGCCTTTGCCCTATGTGGGCGATCTGCTGGTCGGCTTACAGCACCTGTTTGATCACCCGGAGCTGTTTTTGGTGCTGGTGCCGGTACAGATCTATAACTTTATCGAAACCATGAACAATGTGGAGTCGGCGGAGGCCGCCGGCGACAAATACCCGGTGGCGGTGTGTCAGGTCACCGACGGTATCGGTACCATGATTGGCGCACTGTTCGGTTCGCCCTTTCCCACCACGGTGTATATCGGACATCCGGGTTACAAACGCATTCAGGCGCGTTGCGGTTATGTGTTGCTGGTCGGCGCTGTGTTTTTCCTGGCGGCGATGTTTGGCCTGATGGCGTTTCTCAATAACCTGATTCCCCTTGCGGCGGCCGCGCCGATTCTGGTCTACGTCTCGATTACGCTTATTTCCGAAAGTGCTGCCAGTTGCAAAAAGGAGCATATGATGGCCATTGCCATCGCCATGATGCCCCATGTGTCGGCTTTTGTGATGGTGAAGTGGGGTTCGATGATGAACGCCTTGCGCGACGCCGGTGCCGCCAACCTGCCCGGCTTGACCGACGATGGTATGGTGGCGGCTATGCAGCAGCAGGGGGCTCATGTGCTGGGCCACCAGGCCCTGTCTCAAGGGGCCATTATCACCGGTTTGATGTGGGGAGCGATTGTGGCCCACGTGATCGACGGCAAATTCCGCGAAGCGGGCTGGTTCTCGGTAGTGGGCGGCCTGATGGCCAGTGTCGGCATTTTGCATGCCGCCAGTCTGCATATACCGGTGTTTGACGGCGTGGTGTTTGGGTATCTCGCCTGTGGCGCCTTTTTGATCCTCTACCCGCGCTTTGGCAATGTGGAGCGGCTTAGCTAATCCCACACCCCTTCAACACCAACTGGGTGAGGGTATCGGCGATATGCTCGAAATCGTTATCGGTCAGCTGCTCGCGATCCATGGCTGCACGTACCTGCACCCCAAAATCGGCGTAGTGCTGGCTGGCACCCCAGATAAAGAACAGCAGGTGCATTGGATCGATCGGGTCCATTTTGCCCGCATCGATCCAGGCTTGAATGGCTGCGACCTTGCGCTGGATCCACTGGCGGAAATCCGTCTCCAGGTATTCCGTTAAGTGGGGGGCGCCGTGAATGATTTCGCTGGCAAAGATCCGCGACGCCGCGGGGTTGGTCTTGGAGTACATCACCTTGGCCCGAATATAGGCGGTCAGGGCTGCGCGCGGTTCGTCCTCAGCCTTGATGGTGTCGAAGGTGGTGTTCCACACTTCGACGATATCACCCAGCACAGCGCCGTATAGCTCCAACTTGTTTTTGTAGTAATAGTGGATGTTGGCCCGCGGCAGGACGGCCCGTTCGGCCACCCGTTTCATAGAGGCGCCTTTAAACCCGTAGGTGACAAACTCCTCCTCCGCCGCCGCCAGGATCACCGATTGATTCTGTTGGCGGATTCTGCCGGAAGGTTCGTTGCGTCGCTGCTTAAGGATGTTGACGTCGGCCATACTGCTCCATCGAATCAGGTTTGTCATACACAGTTCGGGAAATTATATCCAATAATCGCTGTTTGGAGCTATGGTTGTCCCTCTTGCTTCTTTTTTGTTCGATAAGCGTGCAACAGGGGTTCCGTATAGCCGTTGGGCTGTTCGCTGCCGCGGAAAATCAAGTCACTAGCCGCCCGAAAAGCCAGGCTGCTGTCGGGATTGGTAGCCATGGGGCGATAGGCGGGGTCTGCCAGCAGTGGCAGGCACAGCAACTCATCGCGCGGCGCTCCTCGTCCATCAAGCCCAGTTTGAGCCGCTTCTATGATCAGCTCGCAGATGCCCGCGGCATTGACGCCCGTTTTAGGGGAATAGAGTTTGTCCTTGAATATATAGAGGCAAGTCACAGCGACCACTGTGCTTGCCTCAACTGTAGGGTGGTGTGTGATAAAGCAGTCAAGTGTCGGAGCTACTGCCCGTTAATCGGTGCGCCGCTGGCTACCCAGAGGCCTACCAGTTGACGCTCTTCATCGGTCATTTCCGTTTTGTTCATAAACGGCATATCGGTGGAGTCCACGGTGCGGGCTTTGATGCGCGGCGCCCATTGCTGCATGGCCACCAGGTCGTCCAGCATCACTCCCGCCGGAGCCACTTTGAACATATCATCAGTGGGCGTGGCCGAGTGACAGGTACCGCAACGGGCCGACAGAATCTGCTCTACCCGCTGGACGTCCACCTCTGCGTGTTGATGCGTCGCGGCAGGGGGCGTGGCGGTTTTCGGGGCAATGGCAAGGGCCAGGATAATCGTTGCCAGTCCCGCACCCACCAGAATGGCCGGTTTCTGCTGACCGGTGTGACGCAGCACAAAGTACTGGCGCGCAGCCGCGGTGATCAGAATAATCGCCACCAGTACCAACCAGTTGTAGCTGTGGTTGTAGGTAATGGGGTAGTGGTTGCTGATCATGATAAACAGCAGCGGCAGGGTGGTGTAGGTGTTGTGGGTGGAGCGCAGCTTGGCCTTGGCGCCCCAGGTGGGATCGGGCGCAGTGCCTTTTTCCACTGCTTCCACCAGCGCCCGCTGGGACGGCATAATGACCCGGAATACATTGCCCGCCATGATGGTGCCGATCACGGCCCCCATATGAATATAGGCACCTCGGGCACTGAACACCTGGGTCAGGCCGTAGGAGAGGGCGGTTGCCAGCACCAGCAGAATCAATCCCAGCAGGACGCCGTGTTCGGCGAGCTTGGTATTACACAAAATGTCGTACACCAGCCAACCGCCGACCAGGGCGCCCAGGCCGAGGCCAATGGCCTGCCACTGTGTCAGGTCGGCGACACGCTTATCGATCAGGTAAGCTTCGGCGCCCACGTAGTACATCAGCGACAACAGCAGGAAACCGGTGATCCAGGTGGTGTAGGCCTCCCACTTGAACCAGTGCAGGGTTTGCGGCATGGCCGGTGGGGCCAGTTTGTACTTGGCGACTTCGTAGAACCCGCCGCCGTGAATGGCCCAGAGATCCCCTTTTACGCCTTTGTCGGCTTTCCACTTGGGCGGTTCCTCCAGATGGTTGTCCAGCCAGACAAAATAGAAGGAAGCGCCGATCCAGGCGACACCGGTAATTACGTGTAAGAAGCGTAACAGCAGGTTTAACCATTCAGCAATATACGGGTCCATAATCTCTCCCCTTGATTTGTTTTAATAACAAACGTTTAAACTTTGTTGCCCATAATATGAGTGGCACGCACGGCGCGGTCGTCGCCCAGAATGCTGAGCACAAACAGTTTTTCCAGCAGGTCTTTGCAGTGCTCCATCCGCAGCTTCAGCAGCGGCGTGGCCTGGTAGTCAAGCACCACAAAGTCCGCTTCCTTACCCGGGGAAAAGTTGCCGATCTTGTCCTGCAGATCCAGCGCTCGGGCACCGCCCAGGGTGGCCAGGTAGAAGGATTTCAGTTGCGTCAGCTTTTCACCGCGCAGCTGCTGCACCTTGTAGGCCTCATTCATGGTTTGCAGCAGCGAGAAACTGGTGCCGGCGCCCACATCGGTACCCAGCCCCACGTTGTAGCCGAACTCCTCCGCCTGCTTCAGGTTGAACAGACCGCTGCCTAAAAACAGGTTGGAAGTGGGGCAGAAGGCGATCGCGGACTGGCTGTTGGCAAGGCGCTGGCACTCGTCCTCACACAGGTGGATGCCGTGGGCAAACACACTGCGGCGGCCCAGCAAACCGTGCTTGTCATAGACGTGTAGATAGTGCTCGCTATCAGGGAACAACTCCTGCACCCACACCACCTCGTTGCTGTTCTCCGATAAGTGGGTGTGCATATAAACGTCCGGGTATTCCTTCAACAGTTCGCCGGCTTTGGCGAGTTGCTCACTGCTGCAGGTGGGGGCAAACCGGGGCGTGACCGCGTATTGCAAGCGGCCGCGGCCGTGCCACTTTTCGATCAGCGCCTTGCTGTCGCGGTAACCGCTGTCGGCGGTGTCGGTCAAATAGTCGGGGGCGTGACGATCCATTAACACCTTGCCGCAGATCATGCGCAGGTTCCTGGCTTCGGCGCGCTCAAAAAACGCATCCACGGACTCCGGGTGTACGGTGCCGAATACCAGGGCGGTGGTGGTACCGTTGCGCAGCAGTTCGTTGAGGAAAAAGTCGGCTTTTTCAGCGGCATAACCGCGGTCGGCAAACTGCTTTTCGGTGGGGAAGGTGTAGGTTTCCAACCACTCCAGCAATTGTTCACCAAAGGCGCCGATCATCTCCGTCTGCGGGTAGTGGATATGTGTGTCGATAAAGCCGGGGGCGATCAAGCCGTTTTCGTAGTGGGTCACCGGCGTACCCTTGGGCAGTCTCGGTAGCAGGTCTTGGGCGTTGCCCAGGGTCTCCACGTGGCCGTCTTCCACCAGCAGCAAGCCGTCGGCGAAATATTCGTAGCTTTCGTTTTCATCTACCTTGGCGGGGTCATCGATAAAGTGCAGGACTTCTCCGCGAAAGGCTTGCAGGGTATTACTCATTCTTATCTCAACTCTCTAAATGTATTTCCAGACTGCCGTCGAGGCTGACCTCATCGCAGTTTTCTCCTTTGCCGCCGCGATCCACCACCAGGAAATCGCTAGGCTCGTTCAGGGCCAGGCAGAAGTGGTGCCAGGTGCCGCGGTGGTAATTAACCCCCTGGTGCGGCTGGGCCAAAAACACCTCCAGTTTGGCGACCTCGAACTCCCCCGCGGGTGCGACCACCACCAGGTAGGGGTTGCCGCTCAGGGGAATAAAGGCCTGGCTGGACAGCGGGTGGCGTTCCATCATACGGATGGCCACCGGCTGCGCCAGCGGTGTGGCGCGAAAGATACTGATCAAGGGGCGGCCGTCGTCTGCGGCAACATCCACCTGGGCCAGATCGTGGTAACGCTCGGTATAACCCTGGTTGATGCTGAAGTGACGAGACTGGTCGCTCACTTCGATGACATCGCCAAAGGCGGCAAAGTTTTCGCAGGTCAGCGGCTTGGGTGTCATCCGCTGTGGGCTGGCAACCCGGGTATTTATTACAGCTGTCGTCATTGTTAGCTGCCCCGGTAGGTGGAGTAACCGTAGGCGGTTAACAGCAGCGGAATATGGTAGTGCAGCCCCTCCCCGGTAATGGTGAACACAATGTCCACATAGGGGTAAAAGCCCGTCTCTTCGTTGGCATCGAAATAGGCCTGGGTGGCGAAATGCATACGGTAGCAGCCGGCCGGCAGGACCCGGTTCTGCTCCAGCAGGTTGGGGATGCGGCCGTCGCTGTTGGTGGTGCCGCTGGCGAGTTGTTCCCAGTTGTCACCGGCCTGTTGATAGAGTGTAATGGCCAGGCCGCTGGCCGGCAGGCCGCGGGTGGTGTCCAACACATGGGTGGTAATTTGACTCATAGCAGCTTCTCCAAACGGATGTGGAAAATTTTGCGTTGCTCTTCGGCGGCGTTTTTCAGTTCGGTATCGCGGTCGTTGGGCAGGCGGGCTTGCAGCAGGGCTAACATCTCTGCGGCGCTTTTACCGGTGGCGCAGACGATAAAGATAAAACCGAACTTGTTCTCGTAGGCGGTGTTGCCCCCGGCCAACGCCTGAATCGTAGCTCCTTCGGCGTCGTAGACGCCGGATTGTTCACCGGCGGCCAGGGCTTTGGTGTTGGCGTATTTTTTCCGCAGGCTGCTGACATCGCCGATTTTCGGGTGGCCTTCAAAGGCTTCGAGGTAGTCCGCCTCTTCCAGGTCCAGCCAGTTTTCGTCAGCGCGGCGCTTTAACTCGTCGGCGTCCGCGAAGGGTCGGTTATCCACCATGCGTGCTACCCAGGTGCTGGACGTGCAGCACTGCATCAAGGTGTGGCTGGCCTCTTGCGCAGTCATGGCATTTAATTGACTAAGACTCATGCCTGGTCCTCCTTACGATAACCAAACACTCGCAGGCGACTCACACCACCGTCGGGGAAGATGTTCAGGCGCACATGGGTAAAGGTCTGCCCCGATGCACAGTTTATCTCGTCCATAAACAGGTGCTCGCGGTGGGCGTAGAGTTTGGTTTCCGGGATAATGGTGTGCCACTCCACGTCGTTGCGGGTCACGGCGTCGTCACTGCCCACTGCACCTTCCAGGGAGAAACGGTCCGGGTAGTTGCCCTTGAAGTGGGCGGTATCGACAATCACCTTGTTGATGCTGCCTTGGGTGGCCAGTTTGACAATGGACCAGTCGGGACCGGGATCGCGGCGACGTTTGGTTTCCCAGCCGTCGCCCATATTGATACCGCGGCCGGGCATTATCAGGTTGTTCTTGTCGCTGAAGAACATGTCGGAACAGAGCAGGGCGCGACCGCCGTTTTTGATCGCCGCCAGGTCGATCAGCTCGCCGGGCAGGAACTGGGTGGCGTCGATCTTCGGATCGCCGAAAACGCGGAAACGGGCGATGCCGCCGTCCGGGTACATGCACAGGCGCACATGGGTCCAGATTTCGTCGCTATCGGCTGTTTTTGCATTTGAGTTGTGGACACTAAACAGGTTCTGGCTGTGGGCTCTGACCTCAGACTGCGGCAACAGGCTGACCCACTCGACGTTCTCGTCCAGCGCGCCGTGGCAGACGCAGGCTTCCACCGACACGGACTGGGGCGCATTGCCGCGGAAGTGGTTGGTGTCGATATCAAAACCACGAATAACGCCGGGAATGCCCAGGCGAATGGTGCACCAGTCGTGGTCGCGACCATTGTCGCGGCCGTAGCTGCGGCGGGATTCCCAGCCGTCCATCCACTTGCCGCGATCGGTGTACTTATCGTCGATAAAAATGCCGCGACCGGGTTTGAGCAGGTTTTCTTTTTCCGCAAAAAAGTCGTCACTGCAGGCCAGGGTTTCACCACCCAGGCGCTCGGAGGCCAGGTCCACCAGTTGCTGGGTAAAGTATGTGTTCAAATCGTTTTGGGTATTTATGCCCGTTTTTTGGGTATTGCTTGTCATAGTGTTTCCGTAAAGTAAGAAATTAAGCCTGTCATTTCAGAATTTGTAGGGTGGATTTAAATTTCCTCTTTATTAAAGCTTGTCTTTCAACAAAGGCTGTCCAAGCGGACCGTTTTTAAACTGGTTATCAGCGAAAACCAGATTGCCACGCACATAGGTGCGCTGAATTTCGCCGCATACCGGTTTGTCGACATAGGGCGTAATCTTGTGGCGGTGCTTGATCATATCGTTGCAGATGGCGTATTCCACGCTATCGTCAAACACCAACAGGTCGGCGTGGTAACCGACCGCCAGCTGACCCTTGATGTGGTCCAGGCCGGCAAACCTGGCGGTGGCCGTTGACATCAGCGCGGCCAGATCCGTCAGTGTAAAGCCGCGCTCGCGGGCTTCGGTCCAGATCAGCGGCAGGCTGAATTGCAACGCCGAAATTCCGCCCCAGGCCTTTTCCACGTCGCCGTTGTCGATATGTTTTAGCTCCGGCGTACAGGGAGAGTGATCGGACACGATAAAGTCGATGATGCCATCCTTGAGGGCCTGCCACAGTTGTTCGCGGTTGTGGTCCTCGCGAATGGGGGGGCAACACTTAAATAGGGTTTTGCCGTCGGGAATGGTTTCGGCAAACAGGGTCAAATAATGCGGACAGGTCTCTGTGGTCAGGGACAGCCCCTCGGCGCGGGCGGCGGAAATATTGGCCAGTGCCTCGGCGGAGGACAGGTGCACAATGTGCACCCGGCAGTCGTGGCCCTGGGCTTTGGCCTCGCGGCTGAGACGGATCATCAGATCGATAGCGTCGTTTTCCCATTGCTTGGGGCGGGAGGCCAAAAAGCTCTGGTAGCTCTCACCGATCTCGGCCGGCTCGCTGTTATCGGGATCGAGCTCAGCGTGAATCAGATAGGGCGCGCCGTGTTTGGCGAGAATGGGCATGGCGCGACGCAGGTCGGCTTCTTTCATCTGCGGAAATTCGTCGATGCCCGAGTGGATCAAAAAAGATTTCACACCCAGCACGCCGGCATCCAGCAATTCGTCCAGATCGTCGACGCTGTCGGGCACCACACCGCCCCAGAAACCGCAGTCCACCCACAGCTTGTCCTTGACGGCGGCCAGCTTCTCTTCCAGGGCCGCCTTGTTAATGGTCACCGGGATGCAGTTGAGCGGCATATCCACCAGGGTGGTAATGCCACCGGCAGCGGCCGCCTGGGTGGCGGTGTTAAAGCCTTCCCAGTCGGTGCGGCCGGGTTCGTTGATATGCACGTGGGTGTCCACCAGGCCCGGCATCAGGACCTTGTTGCCCAGGTCTTCTACGGGACAGCCGGGGTCGGCGCCGTGGTCGAGCACGGCGGCGATTTGGCCGTTGGCGATTTTGACGGTGGCGGGTTTCATCCCCTCAGGGGTGATCACGCGCTGGCTGCGTAGTGCGAATTCGCTCACGTTTGCTGCTCCACATTCTCTCTTTCGTTTTGTCGATACTCAATCGAACGCGTAGGGTGGATTTGGCATTTTTTGCCGTAATCCACCATGGGTGTACTGCCGACCTCTGTTGGTGGATTACGTTGACACTTTTATGCCCGCTTTTTGGGTAAATCCACCCTACGTTCTTAACAACTATGCGGGCGTTTGAGCCAGCATCTGCTTCAACGCTTTCCAATGCACTCCCTGCTGGGTTGGCGGCGGCGGAATATCCCGGTGGTAGTGCTCGATCAATTCACCGGCGATGGCCACCGCCACCTCCATGGGGCGCTTGCCCGGTACTTGGGACAGGCCAATCGGACAGTGTATGCGCTCTACCGCGTCGGGCTCAAAGCCCCGGTGGGCAAACCGCTGTTGAAAGCGGGTCCACTTGGTGTCCGAACCGATCAGGCCCAGGTAGCTGAAATCACCGCGCTTTAAGACGGTTTCGCAAATTTCAAAATCCATCTGATGGTTGTGGGTCATGACTATGTAATAGCTGTTGGCCGGCATGGTTGCCACTTCATCCTTTGGTTCTTCGCTCACCACGGGGGTGATATTGCTGGCCAGGAGCGAGGGGAACTGGTCCTCGCGCGGGTCCACCCACTGCAGGCGACAGGGCAGCCCGGCGAGGATGCCGGCCAGGGCGCGGCCCACATGCCCGGCGCCAAACAACATGATATTGACGCCAGGGGCGGCAAAGCGCTCGAACAACACGCTGGTGCTGCCGCCACAGCACTGCCCCAGGGAGGGCCCCAGGGGGAAGTGTTCAATATGCTGCTGGCGGCTGTCGTCAGCGAGCAACTCCTGGGCCAGAGCGATGGTTTTGTACTCCAGGTGACCGCCGCCGATGGTGTCGTAAATATTGTCGGCAGTGATCACCATCTTGGTGCCGCTGTCCCGGGGCGCCGAGCCGCGGACACCCAGAATGGTGACCAGCACATAGGCCTCCCCTTTCTGGTTCAGCTCGTTTACTGCTTCGATCCAGCTTTTGTTGCCGCGGATATTCCAGCTGCTTTGCTCGATGTTGTTCATAGCTTCACCTGCAATGGTTGTCGCTTGCGTTACGCCTTTAGAGCCGCTTCAATGGCCTGTAATACCCGCTCCGGGGTTGCCGGTGTGTCCATGGGTGGGCTGATGCGGTAATCGGACAGACTGGACACCGCATCGCGCAACGCCGACCAGACAGACATGGCCAACATCAACGGGGGCTCGCCCACGGCCTTGGAGTTGTAGATGGTGGCCTCGCGGTTGGGTTCGTCGGGCATCAGCTCCACGTTAAACACCTCGGGCATATCGGCGATCGCCGGAATCTTGTAGGTGGCCGGGCCGGTAGTCAGCAGGCGACCTTTATCGTCCCATTTCAGTTCTTCGGTGGTCAGCCAACCCATGCCCTGCACAAAACCGCCTTCGATCTGGCCGATGTCGATGGCCGGGTTCAGGGAGGCGCCCACATCGTGCAGGATATCGGTACGCAACACTTTGTATTCCCCGGTCAATGTATCCACAATCACTTCCGATACCGAGGCGCCGTTGGCGAAATAGAAAAACGGACGGCCGGAGGCGGAGTCGCGGTCGTAGTAGATCTTCGGGGTTTTGTAGTAACCGGTGGATGACAGAGAGATGCGGTTGACGTAGGCCAACTGGGAAAACTCGCCAAAACTCATGAGATGCTTGCCGATAACGACCTGATTGTTGGCAAAACGAATCTCAGCGGGGTCGACCTCAAAGTGTTTACTGGCGAAATTGATCAGTCGCGCCTTGATGGTGCGGGCCGCATTTTGCGCCGCCTTGCCGTTCAGATCGGTACCGGAGGAAGCCGCCGTGGGCGAGGTGTTGGGCACCTTGTCGGTACGGGTGGCGGATACGTTGATGGTGTCGATATCCACCTGGAACTCCTCGGCGACCACCTGCGCCACTTTGGTAAACAGGCCCTGGCCCATTTCGGTACCGCCGTGGTTGAGATGAATACTGCCGTCGGTGTATATGTGGATCAGCGCACCGGCCTGGTTGAGGTGTTGCACGGTAAAGGAGATGCCAAATTTGACTGGCGTCAGGGCGATGCCTTTTTTTAACACCTTGTTTTGTGCATTAAAGGTGAGAATTTCCTCGCGGCGGCGCTGGTAATCGGCGCTCTGTTCCAGGCGCTCGATAAGGTCCGGCAGGATATTGTGCTCTACGGTCTGGTGATAGTGGGTGACATTGCGCTCATCCTTGCCGTAGAGGTTGATCTTGCGCACCTCCAGCGGGTCCTTGCCCAGGTGACGGGCGATATCGTCCATCACACATTCGATGGTCATCATGCCCTGGGGGCCGCCGAAGCCGCGAAACGCGGTGTGGGACACGGTGTTGGTTTTACAGCGGTTGCCGACCACCTTGGCCTGATCCAGGAAGTAAGCATTGTCCGAGTGGAACATGGCGCGGTCGACAATGGCGTCGGACAAATCCGGCGAGTAGCCACAGTTGCCATTAACGGTAATTTCAATGCCTTTGATCTGTCCGCGCTCGTCAAAACCGACGCGGTAGCTGTTTTCAAACGGGTGGCGCTTGCCGGTCAATACCATATCGTCGCTGCGGCTCAAACGCAGTTTTACAGGCTGGTTGGTTTTGTTGGCGAGCAGGGCGGCAACACAGGCCCAGGGTGCGGCATTGGTTTCCTTGCCGCCGAAGCCGCCGCCCATGCGGCGCATATCCACGGTGACCAGGTTAAAGGGAATGCCGAGGACCTCGGCCACCAGTTTTTGTACTTCCGACGGGTGCTGGCTGGAGGTATAGATATTCATGCCTCCGTCTTCCGTGGGTTCAGCAGAGGAGATCTGGCTCTCCAGGTAAAAATGCTCCTGACCGCCAATGCTCAGTTCACCTTCCAGCTGGTGCGGGGCTTTGGCAATCGCACTGGCGGCATCGCCACGCTGTTGGGTGTGGGTGGGGCGCACAAAGTTTTCCTGGGCCAGGGCGTCCTTGACACTCAGCACCGGAGTCAGTTCTTCATATTCCACCTTGGCCAGTTTGGCAGCGCGGCGGGCAAGGTCATGGCTGGTGGCGGCAACGGCAAAAATCGCCTGACCGACAAACTCCACCCTGTCCTTGGCCAGCACCGGGTCGCCGGGGAAAACCGGGCCGATATCCAAGTGACCGGGCACATCGTCAGCGGTAATGACTCCGACAACACCTTCGGCGGCACGCACGGCCGACAGGTCCAGTTTTTTGATGAGGCCGTGGGCGATGGTGCTCTGGCCGATGGCGGCGTGCAGTTGGTTGGCCAGTTCTGGGCGGTCATCAATATAGACGGCTTCACCGCTGACGTGCTTTTCCGCGCTATCATGTTTGCGTTTGGTGCCCACGCCACCTTTGATGGTGTTGGCTCCACTGACCGGGCTGATCTCAGTTAAAGTACGCATAATTCACAGCTCTTCTGTTCTTGTAATAATTAGTTCTACTTTCTTACGTTTGAACTAATCGAACTCGTAGGGTGGATTTCGCGAGTGCGCTTGCGCCCTTGCGGTAAATCCACCCTACGTAATTGCTTTTCAAACTCTCTCAATTCAATTGCAATAATTGACCACGTTTGTGTTTGCACCGGGGTTTTCCAGTTCCAGATAACACTTCTGCAGCAGGTTTTTCGCCACTTGCATGCGGTAGTGCTCGGAAGCGCGAACATCGGTCAATGGGGTAAAGTCCTGTTCCAGTGCAGCCATGGCCTGCTCGATAGTGTCCTGGCTCCAGGCTTGGTCGAGCAGCGCCGCTTCACAGTGACTGGCGCGCTTGGGGATGGCTGCCATACCGCCGTAGGCGATACGCGCGGTTTTGATCTGTCCGTCCTCAATACACAGGTGGAACGCGCCCAGTACCGCCGAGATATCGTCGTCGATGCGCTTGGATATCTTGTAGACCTTCAGATGGTGATCCGCCTTGGCTTTGGGAATCTCCACGCTCTGGATAAATTCGGAGTCCCTTTGGGCGGTGACCTTGTAATCGATAAAGTAGTCTTCCACCGGCAGGCTGCGCACATGCTGTCCCCGGCGCAGGGTCAGGTTGGCGCCCAGGGCAATCAGCACCGGCGGGGTGTCGGCAATAGGCGAGGCATTTCCGATATTGCCACCGAGGGTGCCCTGGTTGCGGATCTGCAACGAGCCGAGGCGCTCGATCATGGCGCCGAACTCCGGGTGCTCCCTAATCAGGCGGAGGGTAAATTCGCTGTAGGGCACGGCTGCGCCGACGCTCAGGGTATCGTCTGTTTCCGAACTCCGCAGCAGCTCCTGTACATTACCCACATAAATCAGAGTGTCGAGCTGTTTTAGTTGCTGGGTAATTTCCAGTGCCAGGTCGGTGCCGCCGGCCAGCAGGCGGGCTTGGGGGTTGTTCTGGAGCAGCTGGGCCAGCTCTCCGATACTGGTCGGGCTAAAGGCAAGGTGTTGACCATCGCTCAGTTCAGTGAGGGTGGTTCGGTTGATCTCCTTTAATTGACGGAGGGTGTCCGCTTGCAGGCGATCGAACTGGTCATTCCCTTTTTCACCAGCGGCCATTTCAGTTAGTAGGGCTGCGGCGTCCACAATCGCGCGATAGCCGGTGCAGCGGCAGAGGTTGCCGGCCAGGGCTTCCCGGGTCTCGGCTTTGTTGGGTGTCTCGTGGTTTTTCTGTAGGGCAAACAGCGACATGACAAAGCCGGGGGTACAGAAACCGCACTGGGAACCGTGGCAGTCCACCATGGCCTGTTGCGCCGGGTGCAGCGTCTCGCCGTCTTTCAGGCCCTCCACCGTGATCAGTTGCTTGCCGTGCAGGCTGGGCAGCAGGGTAATACAGGAATTAATGGTTTTATAACGCAGTTTGTCACCGTCAGCTTCAGCGATGACAGCGGTACAGGCACCGCAGTCACCAGAGGCGCAACCCTCCTTGGTGCCGCTGTGGCCCTGTTCGCTACGCAAATACTGAAGGACGCTGGTGTTCGGATTGCTGTCACTAAGGGTTTTCAGCTCGTTGTTGAGTAAAAACCGGATTGTCTTTTCAGCCATATCTCTCTTTCCATCAATTCTTATAGGAATTCATTGTCGCTCTGCCCGACCCTCAAAACTTGACACAAGTGACAGGTTTTATTCAATGTAAACCAAAGATCACCGGCGGTCAACACTGCGTTACCGCCTTTTGGGACTTGATTGTGGTTATTAGTCACAAATTCAGTGGTAGAAGCTTTTAGCTCTAACCCGTTGATTTAATAGGTGAAATTGTCATTAAAAGTCGTTGCTCAGGTAAAACCTGGCACTTGTGTCAATAAAATAGTTGACACTAGTGACAGATTTTGATTCTCTGAAAAAGAGCTACAAAAAACCTGCCGCTGGCGGGTCAAGACGCCAGCAAGCAGTCCTTGTATCCACATAAAAAGACCTAATGACAATTAATAACTTTAGGGGAGAAATTTTATGGGTAACGCTCAGCTCTGACTGGTATGTGGAGGGTATTGAAGGATAGCTGCCGCACTAACTGCAGGCTTTACCAGCCCGCATCTCGATAATTACCAGCGATAACGATTCTTAAACCGGGAATTCCCCTGGAAACCCAAAGTGGAGAGAGAAACCATGAAAATAAAAAATCACACCCTCAAAAGCTGCGCCTTGACCCTGGTCGGTGGCGCGCTCCTGTCCAGCGCCGCTGCTGCGGAAATGCAGTGGAGCGACAACAGCTTTACGCTGTTGCACGGAGAGGATTACGAGCTGGATTACAGCCTCTCAACCGATGATTCCACTCGCGACGTGATTACCTTCGAGCACGTCAGTGGCCACAGTTGGGGTGATGTGTTCCTGTTTGTTGATCGCCTGCACTCCAGCGACGGCTCCGACGAGACCTACGCGGAAATATCGCCGCGGCTCAGTCTGGGCAAATTGAGCGGATCAGGATGGTCCTTTGGCCCAGTCAAGGATGTACTTTTTGCCGCGACCCTGGAGATGGGTTCCTTTGATGACCCGGACAGACTGACCCGTTCAGAGGGCAGTTTCAACAACCTGCTCACCGGCGTGGGTTTTGACCTGGCCGTCCCCGGTTTTGCCTTTGTGCAAGCCAATGTTTACCACCGCAATAACGACTACGAGGAAAACAACGAGCAGTTGACTCTGGTATGGGGCCTGCCCTTCAAGATCGGCAAAGCGGAATTTGTGTACGACGGTTTTGCCGACTGGACCAGCGCCACCGAGGACCAACATTCCTCCCTGAACGTGACCTCGCAATTAAAGCTGGATCTGGGCAATTTTTGGGGCAATCCCAAAAAGCTCTATGCCGGTATTGAATATGTTCACTGGAACGACAAGTTTGGTGTTAAAGACGGTACTTTCGGTCTGGATTCCAATGAACGCAATGTCAATCTGATTTTCAAACTGCACTTGTAAGTGCTGCCGCTGGCCGTCCGGCGTATGCCGGGCGGCTGTCAGCTATTCCATTAAACTCTCCCCATTTCAGGCTGCGGGGCGGCCCGGGCGTTTTATGGTCTGTTTTTCCTAAGGAGTATTCAGTGTTACTTGGGTTATTGAAAGAAATTCACCCCGGAGAAACGCGGGTGGCATTAACGCCAGCCAATGTTGAGGCTTTGTGCCGGCGCAAGCTGTCAGTCCTGGTGGAAGCTGGCGCCGGCATTCAGGCGGGTTACAGCGATGACAGTTATCGCGCCGCTGGTGCCGAAATCGCAGATAGTCGCGAGCAGATTTTTGCCCGGACCGATATTGTGGTGTTGGTGCAGAGTTTTGTGGGCAACCTGAAAAACGGCGGCAAAGAGTTGGCGCTTTTGAAAAAGGCACAACTTCTTATCGGCATGTTGGATCCTTTGGGCCAGATAGAACAGGTTCCTGTGCTGGCGGGCGCCGGTGTGACGGCCCTGGCTCTGGAACTGGTGCCGCGCATCAGCCGCGCCCAAAGTATGGATGTGCTGTCCTCCATGGCCACCATTGCCGGTTATAAAGCGGTATTGACGGGTGCAGCGGCACTGGGGCGTTTAATGCCTTTGATGATGACCGCCGCAGGCACTCTGAAACCAGCGCGCGTATTTATTATGGGGGCGGGAGTAGCCGGCTTGCAGGCAGCGGCCACAGCGAAACGTTTGGGTGCGGTGGTGGAAGCCTATGATGTGCGCTCCGCGGCGCGGGAGCAGATCTTGTCTGTCGGCGCCAAGCCCATCGAGCTGGAACTGCCGACGGACTTGGCCGAAGGACAGGGCGGTTACGCCAAGGCTCAGGGTGAAGATTTTCTCCGGCATCAGCGTGAGCAGATGGGCGGTGTACTGGCGCAACAGGACCTGGTGATTACCACCGCTGCAGTACCCGGTGCCAAGTCGCCAGTATTGATTACGACTGAGATGGTGCAACAGATGAAACCCGGTGCAGTGATTGTTGATCTCGCAGCCGAGCGCGGCGGCAACTGTGAGCTGACCCGCCTGGGAGAAACTGTGGTGGCAAACGGCGTCACCATTATCGGACCCGACAATATTGCCAGTACCGTGCCCTATCACGCGAGCCAGATGTACGGTAAAAACCTGGAAAACCTGTTGCTGCATATGGTGGATAAAGAGGGGCAGCTGCAGCTGGACTTTGGCGATGAAATTATTGCCCAGACTGTGATGAGTCACAGTGGGAACATTGTGCAACCCATGTTGAGAGAACGATTGGGGCTGGATAACGCTCTTGTTGAGGAACTTTCGCCTGCGGCAGAAGCGGCTGCGCCTGGGGTGGAAATACGCGAAGTTGAACGGGTTTAGAGAGTAGAAGCTATGGAACTTATTGTGTTGTTGATTGCACTGTTTGTGCTGTCCCTGTTTTTAGGGGTGGAGTTGATTACCAAGGTGCCCCCTACGTTGCATACGCCGTTGATGTCCGGCTGTAACGCCATTTCTGGTATCACGCTGGTGGGAGCACTCCTGGCCGCGGGTGGCGGTCAAGCGAACTCTGCGCTGGTAGGGGTGTTGGGATTTATCGCGATTATCTTTGCCTCGGTGAATGTGGTCGGTGGCTTCTGGGTGACCAACCGCATGTTGGCGATGTTTAATCGCAAGACTGCTCGAGGAGGTAACCCGTTATGAATGCCAGTGTTATTCATCTCGTTTACCTGCTGGCCGCGTCCCTGTTCGTGTTCGGCATCAAAGGGTTGACCAAGCCCCGCACAGCGGTGCGCGGCAACTTTCTGTCCGCTGCGGGTATGTTGCTGGCCGTTGTGGTCACGCTTCTGGATCAACAGATCCTCAGTTACGGTTATATTATTGTTGGCCTTCTGATCGGTGGTGGCTTGGGTGCTCTGTTGGCCACCAGGGTACAGATGACCGCTATGCCACAAATGGTGGCGCTGCTTAACGGCTGTGGTGGTGGCGCTTCATTGGGTGTCGCGGCCGCAGCCTACTACGACAGTCTATTCAGCGGTACCTATACGTCAGTAGCCATTGCTGGCGGCTTGATGCAATTAGTTGGTCTGCTGGCCACAGCGTTGGCGAGCATTATCGGAGCCCTCACCCTGACCGGTAGTCTGGTGGCCTTTGGCAAACTGCAGGAGTTGATCCCCGGCAAGTCTATTGGTTTTCCGGGTCTGAAAGCGGTCAATGCCATTCTGTTTATCGGAGCACTGTTGGCTGCAGTAGCCCTGGTAACGGCGCCGCAAAGCAGCAGTTTGTTTATCGCCATGATTGTTGCGGCACTGATATTGGGTGTGCTGCTGGTTTTGCCCATCGGCGGTGCTGATATGCCGGTGGTGATTGCGCTGCTTAACTCCTATTCCGGGATCGCTGCGGCTGCCGCCGGTTTTATTATGGGCAACAGCGTGCTGATCGTATCCGGCTCGCTGGTGGGCGCATCGGGATTGATCCTCACCCAAATTATGTGTCAGGCCATGAACCGTTCCTTGGCCAATGTGCTTTTTGGCGTGATGGCAGAAGCGGGTGAGACAGTGGATGCCGACGAGGTGTATGCGGGAAAGGTCAGCAGTGCGTCCCCCGACGAAGTGGCCATGATCTTGGAAACCGCACAGCGGGTGGTGATTGTGCCCGGTTTTGGCCTGGCCATGGCACAGGCGCAACACGCTGTGCGGGAACTGGCCGACGAGTTGCAAAATCGCGGCGTGGAAGTCGCCTACGCCATACACCCAGTGGCCGGGCGTATGCCGGGGCATATGAATGTGCTGCTGGCCGAGGCGGAGGTGCCCTACGACCAACTGGTGGAAATGGAGCGCATCAATCCCACCTTTGAACAAACCGATGTGGCCATTGTCATCGGTGCCAACGACGTCACCAACCCCATGGCCCGGGAAGACAAGGGCAGCCCTATCTACGGCATGCCGATTCTGAATGTGGACAAGGCCAAAACCGTGGTGGTGGTCAAACGCAGCCTGAGCCCCGGTTTTGCCGGCCTGCCCAACCCGCTGTTTGCCAACGACAACACCCTGATGATTTTTGGGGACGGTAAGCAGGCGGTGCTGGGACTGACGTCGGCATTGGCCGAAGCGGCATAAGCGAAGTCCGACCTACAGGTCTTACGGATGGACCTAACAAGTGCCCATCCGGAAACGCTGTAGGTCGGACTTAAGTCCGACAGCGATGGTGGAATGAACACCGTTTGTCGGATTGATACCTAAAGCACTCCCTTCGCTCGAGGGGCAGTCCCAATCCAACCTACAACAGCCATGTCCATTGGCGGCAAACCAGGCGACCATCCGCCTGAATTCAATTTTATCGATGATGTAATCCACCATATTTCCTACCCCAAATATTACCGCCCATCTGCATCAGGGTGGTTGTACCCTTCAGGGCCATATTGATGCGGCGGAAGGGTTTCTGCCGCGGTGCCTCAATGGCATCCTTGGAAAAGCCCTGGAAGATGTGTAACCTCATATCGCTCCTCCCCCGGGTCACCACATCCGGGACATCGTTGGAGTCCAAGGTTAATCTGACGTTATTGGTGGCCGGGCAAAAGAGTGGCTAGGCCAGGCTTTAAGTGCCGATACCCAGGGTTCACATAAGGTGTATGACTAAATGTTACAAGCACTTGGAAAATTGTTCTCGCAACGGTTGCAGCAGTGGATGCCGGAGCCCTTTGTGTTTGCGATTGTTTTGACCCTGCTGGCGGCACTGTTTGCTGTTCTCTATACCGATACAGGGCTGGTGGGCACTCTGGATAGCTGGTACCGGGGATTCTGGATGCTGCTTGAGTTTGGGATGCAGATGGTGTTAATGCTGGCGACAGGCTATGCCATCGCACTTTCACCGGCGGTGTCCCGGGTGATTGACAAACTGGCCTTGCTGGTGCGCACACCGGAAAGCGTCTATGTGATGGTGATTGTGGTGGGTGCTCTATTTACGCTGGTCAGCTGGGGCTGGGCGGTGGTGACCGCCGTGCTCGCCCGGGAACTGGCCAAGCGGGTGGAGGGGCTGGATTACCCGTTTCTGGTGGCGTGTGTGTACCTCTCCAGTCAGCCTTGGGTGGGCGGCCTCTCCAGCTCCATTCCGCTGTTGCTGGGTACAGAGAATAACTTTCTGATGGAGATGGGGATTTTGGGTTCCACCATCGGGGTGTCTCATACCCTGGGCAGTGTGTTGAACCTGCTTTACTTGCTGGCCTTTTTTCTGGGCATCCCTCTGCTGATGTGGCTGATGCGGCCCAAAGGCGACGATGTTCAGTCACTGCAGGAGCTGGGTGACGGCTTATATCAACATCAGGGGACAGTGAAAGAGGAGGCGGAGAGCTACAGTCAGTCCGGCCGCACATTGTCCGATCGTCTCAATAATGGCCTGCTGTTGCAGTGGCTGGTTGCCCTGGCCGCCTTGGCCGTTGTCTTTCGTCACTTCGTCAGCAGGGGTCAGGGGCTCGATCTCAATATTATGATATTTATTTTTATAGCTGTAGGATTGTTCCTGCACGTGACACCCATGCGGTTTGCAGTTGCCATGAAACGGGCCTGCAGCAATATCTCCGGCATCGTTTTTCAGTACCCGTTCTACGCGGGCATTATGGGTATCATGATGTATTCCGGTTTGGGGGAGATGGTCTCGGCCTGGATGGCGTCCCACGCGACAGTCTCTACCCTGCCCATCATCGCCCAGTTGAGTGGTGCCCTGATCAACTTTGCCATTCCTTCCGCCGGGGGAGAGTGGGCGGTGATCGGGCCGGCCTTTACGGAGGCGGCAAAATCAGTCGCCGCGCAGCTGCCGCCGGATCAACTGGAACCCTTTATCGGCCGGGTGGCCATGAGCGTTGCCTATGGCGAGTCTTCCACCAACCTGCTGCAACCGTTTTTTATCCTGGTGATTTTGCCGGTGATGGGGGCGGGGGTGCGTATCCAGGCGCGGGATGTCATGGGTTACCTGGTGTTGCCATTTTTGTACCTGACGTTGGTGATCGCCCTGTTGGTGAGCCTGACACCTCTGTAGAACCAATACATCCAATAACAACCTGATCGAGAAGAGAGGAACTATACGATGGAAAACAGACGCTTTGATAGAAAATGTAATTATAACAGCTCAAAAACGTGAGCAGAGCCTGCAGGATGTGTCCATAGAATGGGGCCACTCCCACCAAACGAAAGCACCACCACAAATTCACTCCGTAGCCTGGAAAATCACAAGATCCGAGTAACCTGCGACAGGTGCCTCGGCAGAAGGGAGTGGTCTCAATCGCTTAAGTTGTTACAATTGCCAGCAGCTGAGGTTGCCGGCGGTAACACGTCTATGCAACTAATGGCTGACTCTATGGACCTAAATTAAGCATTATCGATTTGACTAAAAAAACAGCAAAGCCCAAAGCCCCCGACAAGAGCAGCGAAAAAACCACACGCAACGGCGGCGGCCAGGTCCAATCCCTGGTCCGCGGCCTGTCTATTCTGGAGTGTTTGGCCGAAGCCAAAGGCGGCATGAATCTCACAGAAATTTCCGATTACTTGGGGCTGGCACCCTCCACTGCGCATCGGTTGTTAAACAGCCTGGAACAGCAGGGATTTGTCGCCCAGGACCAAGCCCGCGGTAACTGGTATATCGGCGTCAAGGCGTTCAGTGTCGGCAACGCTTTTCTGCGCAGCCGGGATTTTGTCGCCATTGTGCGTCCCTTTATGCACGACCTGGTGGCCCAGACTGGTGAGACCTCCAATTTGGCTATCCTTGATGGCGGTGTGCCGGTGTTTATCGCCCAGGTGGAATGCAGTGAGATGATGCGTATGGTGGCCACCCTGGGGAGTAAGGCGCCGGTGCATGCCAGTGGCGTGGGCAAAGCGCTGTTGTGCCAGCGGCGGGAGGCAGAGGTGGAGGCGATTATCGCCGAGTCCGGTCTGCCGGTCCTGGGCCCGAATACCATTACCTCGCCCGAAGAGTTCCGCGCGGAGCTTAAGCGTATCCGCCAACAGGGCTACTCCTTCGACAATGAAGAGCAGTCCGTCGGCCTTCGCTGTGTCGCCTCTAATATCTACAACGAACATGGCGAGGCGGTGGCGGCGATCTCCATTTCCGGGCCGGCACCGCGTATCACGGATGAGCGGGTGCCTGTGCTTGGTCGGCTATTGGCCGAGACCGCCCGCGCCGCGACCGAAGCGCTGGGCGGACGGTTACCGCAATAACGTTACTTTGTCCCTCTACCCGGCATCCGCAATCAAATCTGCTCCCTGGATGCCGGCAATCGCACAGGTCTCATCCACGTCCGAGGTGTCCCCGGTAATCCCCACTGCGCCGATAATCTCATTGTCTTGATTCCGAATCAGCACTCCGCCGGGGACCGGCACCAGATTGCCGTGGGCCATGGTCGTGAGCGCGGACACAAATGCGGGCCGCTCGGCAGCCACTGTGCCCAATGTCCGGGATGACATGCCCATTCCAATCGCACCCCAGGCTTTGGCGATAGCGATATCGGGACGCATCAGGCTGGCGCTGTCCTGGCGTTGGAAGGCTTTTAGATGCCCGCCATCATCCAGGATGGCAATGGTCAGGGGGGTAGTGTTCAGTTCCGTCCCCTTAGCCAGGGCTGCGTCAATAATGCGGGTGGACTGGGTCAAGCTTAAGCGGGTTGCCATAGTGGTTGCCTCTCTCAATTAAAGGTGGGTATGCAAAAAAAGTTTGTGCTTTACCTATCCTCTGCGTGGCGCCTATGTCGTTATTGCGGCTGTTTGCGCTCTGGTTATCCCTGTTTTCTTGCATCAAATAACTACTAACTTATTGATATTTATGGAAAATCAATATCATTTCCATAGAGTGGAAAAAGTTTTCATTAAAAGTTGACACATGTGACAGGATTTTTATAGTATCACTTCATCGAGTGGCGTCAACACATTTACGAGGGGAGTGAAATGACAAAGATGAGAGCAATTGAGGCGGCCGTTAAGGTCTTGGAGCTGGAGGGCATCGACAGAGCTTTCGGTGTTCCCGGGGCCGCGATTAATCCGTTTTACGCTGCCATGGCCAAGAGCGGCAGTATCCAGCATGTGCTGGCGCGCCACGTAGAGGGTGCCTCCCATATGGCGGAGGGTTACACCCGCACCAAAGCGGGCAATATCGGTGTCTGCATCGGCACTTCCGGTCCGGCGGGTACCGATATGGTGACCGGCCTTTACTCGGCGTCAGCCGATTCCATTCCCATTCTCTGCATCACCGGCCAGGCACCGCGCGAGCGCCTGCACAAGGAAGACTTCCAGGCGGTGGATATCACCAGCATCGCCGAACCGGTTACCAAGTGGGCCACCACGGTCTTGGAACCGGCCCAGGTGCCCTGGGTATTCCAAAAGGCGTTTCACATTATGCGCTCCGGCCGCCCAGGTCCGGTACTGATCGACCTGCCGTTTGATGTGCAGATGGCAGAAATCGAGTTTGACCCGGAAACCTATACCTCGCTGAACGTATACAAACCCACAGCCAGCCGTGCCCAGGTTGAAAAAGCGGTGCAGATGCTGAACGCTGCGGAGCGGCCTTTGATTGTGGCAGGCGGCGGTATTATCAACGCCGATGCCGCCGACAAGCTGGTGGAGTTTGCGGAAATTACCGGTGTGCCCGTGATTCCCACGTTGATGGGGTGGGGCAGTATTCCCGACAATCACCCGTTGATGGCGGGCATGGTAGGCTTGCAGACCTCTCAGCGCTACGGCAATGCCACCCTGCTGGAATCCGACTTTGTGCTGGGTATTGGCAACCGCTGGGCCAACCGTCACACCGGTTCTGTGGATGTTTACACCAAGGACCGCACCTTTGTGCATGTGGATATCGAACCCACCCAGATCGGCCGTGTGTTTATGCCGGACTTTGGCATCGTGTCCGACGCCGGTGCCGCGCTGGAGCAGTTTGTGGAGGTGGCGCGCGAGTTAAAGGCCCAGGGGGATCTGTGCGATCGCAGCGAGTGGGCCGAACAGTGTCAGGAGCGCAAGCGTACCCTGTTGCGCAAGACCCACTTCGACAATGTGCCGGTCAAACCCCAGCGGGTTTACCAAGAGATGAACGCCGCCTTTGGCAAGGACACCTGTTACGTCAGCACTATCGGTCTGTCACAAATTGCTGCGGCTCAGTTCCTGCACGTGTACAAACCGCGTCACTGGATCAACTGTGGTCAGGCCGGCCCCCTGGGCTGGACCGTACCCGCCGCCCTGGGTGTGTGTGCCGCCGATCCGGAACGCAAGGTGGTGGCCCTGTCCGGTGACTACGACTTCCAGTTTATGATCGAGGAGTTGGCAGTCGGCGCGCAGTTTAACCTGCCCTATATCCACGTGGTAGTGAACAACTCCTACCTGGGATTGATCCGCCAGGCACAGCGGGGCTTTGATATCGACTACTGTGTGCAGCTGTCCTTTGAAAACGTCAACGCGCCGGAGGTGGGCAACTACGGGGTGGATCATGTCTCGGTGGTGGAAGGTCTGGGTTGTAAAGCGATCCGGGTGTTCAAACCCGAGGATATTCAACCCGCCTTTGCCCAAGCCCAGGCCTGGATGGATGAATACCGGGTGCCGGTGGTGGTGGAGATTATCCTGGAGCGGGTGACCAATATCGCCATGGGGACTGAGATCAACAATATCAACGAGTTTGAAGATCTGGCGGTCAATGATTCGGATGCCCCTACCGCGGTAGCGCTTTTGGATTAAGTGCCCTGTTAAAATAGAGACATTGAAAACTGGATTTAAAAAACAGAATTAAGAGAAACACTATGCCCAAGTTAAATGCCAACCTGTCCATGCTGTTTACCGAATACGACTTTCTGGATCGCTTTGAAGCAGCGGCCAAAGCCGGTTTTCGCGGGGTGGAGTACCTGTTTCCCTACGCCTTTGATGCGGCGGAAATCGCCGAACGCCTGAAGACCAACAACCTGGAGCAGGTGTTGTTTAACCTGCCGGCCGGGGACTGGGAGGCAGGCGATCGCGGAATCGCCTGTCACCCCGACCGTGTGGAGGAGTTTCGCGCCGGTGTCGATATCGCTATTGAATACGCCAAGGTGCTGGGTTGCGGCCAGTGTAACGCCCTGGCCGGTATTGTGCCCGAGGGTGTAAGCCAGGAGCAGGCACGGCAAACCTTTGTGGAAAACCTGCGTTACGCGGCACAGCGCCTGAAGGAGGCGGGAATCACACTGTTGGCGGAGGCGATCAATACCCGCGACATTCCGGGCTTTTTCCTCAATAACACCGCCCAGGCGCTAACGATTCTGGATGAGGTGGGCAGTGACAACCTGTTCTACCAGTACGACATCTATCACATGCAGATTATGGAAGGGGATCTGGCACCCACCATCGAGGCCAGCCTCGACCGTATCGCCCATATCCAGCTGGCAGATAACCCGGGGCGTCACGAACCGGGCACTGGCGAGATCAACTACCACTTTATGTTCGACTTCCTCGACCGTATCGGCTACAGCGGCTGGATTGGCTGTGAGTACAAACCCGCCACCACTACGGAAGAAGGATTGGATTGGTTGAAAACTCATAACCAGATCTGATCACGAGCACACTTGAAACATCTTATAGAGAGTTGGGAGATTACAGAATGAGTAAAATCGGTTTTATCGGCACCGGTATTATGGGGCAGCCCATGGCCCACAACCTGCAAAAAGGCGATCACGAGCTGTTCTTTTCCGAGCACCACAAGCCGGCACCGGTGGAGCTGTTGGGCGCAAACGGCAAAGCCTGCCCGACCCCCAAGGCGGTTGCCCAGGCGGCGGAATTTATTATCCTGATGGTACCGGACACCCCCCAGGTGGAAGAGGTACTGTTTGGGGCCAATGGTGTGGCCGAGGGCTTGACCCCGGGCAAAACCGTGATTGATATGAGTTCTATTTCTCCGATCGCCACAAAGGGTTTTGCCCAGCGCATCAACGAACTGGGCTGTGCCTACCTGGATGCGCCGGTTTCCGGCGGCGAGGTGGGTGCCAAGGCGGCCAGTCTGACCATTATGGTGGGCGGACCGGAAGCGGCCTTTGAACAGGCCAAACCCCTGTTCGAATTGATGGGTAAAAATATCACCCTGGTTGGCGGCAATGGTGACGGTCAGACTTGTAAGGTGGCCAACCAGATTATCGTGGCCCTGAATATCGAGGCCGTGAGTGAAGCTCTGGTGTTTGCGGCCAAGGCCGGTGCCGATCCGGCGCGGGTTCGCGAGGCGCTGATGGGCGGCTTTGCCTCCTCCAAAATCCTGGAAGTACACGGCGAACGTATGGTCAAGCGCACCTTCGAGCCGGGCTTTCGCATCGGTTTGCATCAAAAGGACCTGAATTTGGCGCTTTCCGGTGCACGGGAACTGAAACTGAGCCTGCCCAATACGGCCACGGCCCAGGAGCTGTTTAACACCTGTGCCGCCAACGGCGGCAGTGATTGGGATCACTCTGCCATGGTGAGAGCCCTGGAGCTGATGGCCAACCACGAAGTGGCCTAAGGCTTGTACTGAATTTGTAAATATCCTGTGCTGTGCCTTCACTTGTAACCCAAGCAAGTGTTCTCCAGCATGGCGGTCCCCCGACCGTTATGCTGGAATTTTTTCACAGCTGCGGATTGAAGGGGGAAACAACACTTGGAGAATATCGATGGATTTTCAGCCCAGAACCTTTCTGTCCCACCTGTTTGAAACCGCCGTGGCCGCAGCGCACCCCGAACAGGTGTTGTCTTCCTTTTTGCAGCAGCAAGATACCCGTGGTCGCGCCATTGTGATCGGTGCCGGCAAGGCCGCCGCTTCGATGGCCGCTGCGTTGGAACAACACTGGCAGGGGCCGCTCAATGGGCTGGTGGTCACCCGCTATGGCCACGGTGCCGACTGCCGCCAGATTGAGGTGGTGGAGGCCGCTCACCCTGTGCCTGACGATGCCGGGGAGAAGGTGGCCAAACGTATTATGGCACTGGTGGAAAACCTGACGCCGGAAGACAAAGTGATTTGCCTGATGTCCGGTGGCGGCTCGTCGTTGCTGTCTCTGCCGGCACCGGGAATCTCGTTGGCGGACAAACAGGCGGTGAATCGGGCCCTGCTCAGATCCGGTGCCTCCATTGATGAGATGAACTGCGTTCGCAAGCACTTGTCAGCTATCAAAGGCGGGCGTTTGGCCCAGGCGTGCTATCCAGCGCAGCTGCACACCTTCGCGATTTCCGATGTGCCCGGTGATGAAGCCACGGTGATCGCCTCCGGCCCCACGGTGGCCGACCCCAGTACCTCGGCGGAGGCGCTGGCCGTCCTGGAACGCTACCAGATAGACGTGCCTGAAAATGTGCAAAACTGGCTGCGCAGCCCCGAGTCGGAAACCCTGAAAGCGGGTCACCCGGCCCTGGCCAATAGCCGTTTTACCCTGATTGCCAAGCCGCAACAGTCGCTGGAGGCGGCTGCACAAGTGGTGCGAGACGCAGGGCTGGGGGTGATGATCCTCAGCGATTGTATCGAAGGGGAATCGCGGGAAGTGGCCAAGGTGCACGCGGCCATTGCCCGACAGGTGAGCGAACGAGGCCAGCCGTTAGTGGCGCCCTGTGTCATCTTGTCCGGTGGCGAAACCACCGTGACGGTGCGCGGCAACGGGCGCGGCGGGCGCAATGCGGAGTTTTTGTTGAGTTTTGCCAACAGTTTGGTGGGGCACCCCAAGAGCCGCTCCCGCATCTATGCGCTGGCGGCCGATACCGACGGTATCGACGGCTCGGAGGATAACGCCGGAGCTACCCTTAGCCCGCAAACCTACGAGCGCGCCGAAGCCAGGGGGCTGAATACCGACACCTACCTCGACAACAACGATGGCTATGGCTTTTTTGCCGCCACCGATGACCTGATTATGACCGGGCCTACACGCACCAATGTCAATGACTTCCGCGCAATACTGATTCTTCCGGAATAGCGATTATGACCGTTGTAAAAAATACCAAAATTTTAGCCACCCTCGGCCCCAGCATTAACAGCCGCGATAAAGTCAAAGCGCTGGTGGAGGCGGGGGCCAATGTGTTTCGCCTGAACTTCAGTCACGGTGAGCACGCCGACCACGCGCAACGCTATGACTGGATTCGCGATGTGGAGCGGGAAATCGGCAAGCCCCTGGGCGTGCTGATGGACCTGCAGGGCCCTAAACTGAGAGTCGGCACCTTTGCCGGCGGTCGAGTTCAGCTGGCAGAGGGCGCGGCCTTCCGTCTTGATGACACCTCTAAACCCGGTGACGTGCAGCGGGTCAACCTGCCACACCCGGAGGTGATTGCCGCCCTGGAACCGGGCATGGACTTGTTGTTGGACGACGGCAAGATTCGCCTTCGCGTAGTACGCCGTAATAGCCGCAGTGTCGACACAACTGTGGTGACGGGTGGAGAACTCTCCGACCGCAAAGGGGTGAATATCCCTGATGCCATGTTGAGCAGCGGCGTCTTGACCGACAAAGATTTGGAAGATCTGCGCTTTGGGCTGCGCCTGGGAGTGGACTGGGTGGCGTTGTCGTTCGTACAGCGTCCCGAAGATGTGGAATACGCTAAGCGCCTGATTGCCGGCCGGGCGGCCATTATGGCCAAAATTGAAAAGCCGTCTGCGGTGGAGCTGCTGGAGGAGATAGTGACGCTGGCGGACGGAGTGATGATTGCCCGGGGTGACTTGGGAGTGGAAATTCCCGCCGAAAAAGTGCCGCAAACCCAGAAGCAGATTATTCATGAATGTCGCCGACAGGGTAAACCGGTAGTGGTGGCCACCCAGATGCTGGAATCGATGCGTGAAGCGCCAACGCCAACGCGCGCGGAAGTCACCGATGTGGCCAACGCAGTCTACGAAGGGGTGGATGCCGTCATGCTATCGGCGGAGACCGCGTCCGGCAGCTATCCGGTGGAAACGGTTTCCATGATGAGCAAAATTATCCAGCAAGTGGAAGCGGACCCTCGCTTCTGGCTTGGGTTGGACGCCAGCCACGCAAAGGCTGAAGCCACGGTGGAAGACGCCATCAGTTGTGCCATTCGTCGTATCTCCAAAATTCTGCCGGTCGCGATTCTGATTAATGTGACCGAAACCGGCGTAACCAGTTTGCGCGCTGCCCGTGAGCGGCCCCAGGCGCCAATATTGAGCCTGACGCCCAATTTGGATACTGCCCGCAAGCTGACCCTGGCCTGGGGTATTCGCTCCGTCCAGAGCCGCCGCTTCGAACACAGTGAAGTTATTGCAGAGGAGGCAATGACAGCAGCCTTGCGTGAATCCGTGGCTTCATCAGGCGACACGGTAGTGATTACCGCGGGTATGCCCTTTGGCCACCAGAGTACCACCAACTCGCTACGTATCGAAACACTGCCGTAGAGCGTAGTGCTTTCACAAAAGTTCCCGGTTTTAATGAGAAAACATTCTTTAGGGAGGGTGCGCCGATAGAAGAGAGACAGAGATTCAAACAGCTTTAAGAGAGAAACACGCGAGCTTCAATCCATAAAAACCCTGACTAATAACTATAAAGTCACTAGAGAGGTAAAACCATGAGCGATGTTGTTGAAGTCGGAGTAAGTAATGCAGAAAAAGCCCAGAGCCGGGGAGAGAGCGGTCTTCTGGAACGAATCTTTAAACTGAGTGAGCGAGGTACAAACGTCAAAACGGAAGTGATTGCCGGCGTGACCACCTTCCTCACCATGGCTTATATCATTTTTGTAAACCCCAACATCCTGTCGGCCGCGGGCATGGACCACGGTGCAGTGTTTGTGGCCACCTGTCTGGCGGCGGCGGTTGGCTGTCTGATTATGGGATTGTATGCCAACTATCCCATTGCCCTGGCGCCGGGCATGGGCCTTAACGCCTTCTTTAGCTTTACCGTGGTCGGTGAGATGGGCTACAGCTGGCAGGTAGCCCTGGGGGCGGTGTTCCTCTCTGGCGTGGTCTTTCTGATACTCAGTATTTTTAAAGTTCGCGAGTGGATCATCAACAGCATCCCCTTGTCCCTGCGCACCGCGCTGGCCGCGGGGGTGGGTTTGTTCCTCGCCATCATTGCGTTGAAAACCGCCGGCATCGTGGCCGATAGCCCGGCGACCCTGGTCACCCTGGGGGATATCACCCAGCCGGGTGCACTGCTGGCTGCCCTGAGCTTCTTTATCATTGTCGCCCTGTCCCACCGCCGTGTGCCCGGTTCCGTGATGATCGGTATTCTGGTGGTCACCATGATCAGTCTGGCGGCTGGACTGGTGGAATTCACTGGTTTTGTCGCGGCCCCGCCAAGTGTGGCACCCACCATGCTGCAGCTGGATATCGCCGGTGCCTTTGAAGTGGGCATGATCAGCGTGATCTTTGCCTTCCTCTTTGTCGATCTGTTTGACACTGCCGGTACCCTGATGGGAGTGGCTCAACGCGCTAACCTGCTCGACAAAAACGGCAAGATGCCACGCCTGGGCAAGGCGCTGATGGCCGACAGTTCTGCCAGTATGTTCGGCTCCTTGATGGGTTCCTCCACCACCACCAGTTATGTGGAAAGTACTGCCGGTATCGCTGCCGGTGGCCGCACCGGTTTGACTGCAGTGGTTTGCGCCGGCTTGTTCCTGGCATGTATGTTTTTCTCACCGGTAGCGGGTATGGTGCCCGGTTACGCCACTGCCGGTGCCCTGCTGTACGTGGCGGTACTGATGACCGGTGGCCTGAAGTCCATCGACTGGGAAGACGTGACTGAGGCCGCTCCAGCGGTAATAGCCGCCATTATGATGCCGCTGTCCTTCTCCATTGCCAATGGTATTGCCCTCGGCTTTATCGCCTATACCGCCATCAAAGTGGCCAGTGGTCGCAGTGCTGATATCTCGACCAGTGTTTATGTGCTCTGTGCGCTGTTCGTGGCTAAGTTTATCTTCTTCTAGGGCCCACTGATGATGTGAGGCATGAGTGGGCCTAGAGGGGAGAGCCATGCCTCAACGCTGGCATCCACAGCCCGCCCTTTGAACAAGGGGCGGGCTGTGGACTTTTAAAACCCTGTATTTTTGGGGCTACACTAAAGCATAAGACAGCAGAATAATGAGGGTAACTGTGAAGAACTTTATTGCGAGCTTGCCCAAGGCCGAGCTGCATCTGCATATTGAAGGCACCCTTGAACCGGAGCTGATGTTTGCGCTGGCGCAGCGGAACCACATTGAACTGCCCTTTGCCTCGGTGTCGGAGGTGCGGGAGGCTTACCAGTTTACGGATCTGCAATCGTTTCTGGATATCTATTATCAGGGCGCCCAAGTGCTGATCACCGAGCAGGACTTCTATGACCTGACCTGGGCCTATATGGAAAAGCTGCGTCAGCAACAGGTGCGGCATATCGAGCTGTTTTTTGATCCCCAGACCCATACTGACCGTGGCATTGAATTTGGCACTGTGATCCGTGGTATACACGGCGCCCTGGAGGATGCCAAAGAAAAGTATGGTATCTCCTCGTTTTTGATTATGTGTTTCCTTCGCCACTTGAGTCAGGAATCGGCCTTGCAGACCCTGGCTCAGGCCACACCCTTTAAACACCTGATTAAGGGAGTCGGACTGGATTCCGGCGAGGCGGGAAACCCCCCGGAAAAATTTGTTGAGGTCTTTGGTCGGGCGCGGGAGCAGGGGTATTTGTGTGTGGCTCACGCGGGCGAAGAGGGACCAGCGGACTATATCTGGCAGGCGTTAAAGCTGCTGGAAGTGAAACGTATCGACCACGGGGTGCGCTGTGACGAGGACGAAAATCTGGTGGCGTATCTGCGCGAACAAAAAATCCCGCTGACCGTATGCCCCCTGTCTAATACGGCCCTTAAGGTTTATCAAAAAATGAGCGAGCACAATATCGCCACCCTGTTGCGTCAGGGATTGATGGTGACTGTCAACTCTGATGACCCCGCTTATTTTGGTGGCCACCTCAACGATAACTATATCGCGATTCAGGAAGCCTTTGACCTCACACGCGAGGAGTTGGCACAATTGGCGCGTCAGAGCTTTAAGGCAAGCTTCCTAACGACAACCGAAAAAGATAGGCACCTTAAAGCGATTGAGGACTATCTTCAAGAACAGTCTACACGGGCTGACAGTGTGCTGAAGGTGGTGCGATAATCGGAGGAGAATGGGGTATAGATAACGGAGGAGCAGCACGATCTTGAGCGCGATTTCCCGGTGACGGCGATTGTTCGCCGTCGCGTCCCTGTTGTCAACCGCAGTGATTACCGTGCTGATGGGCTATATTTCGCTGCCTTTAGTGACACACATTCTCCGCAAGTGGTTAATGGGAGATAAAGAGTAGTAGCCCTCCCAAAATCACATATGAACGCGTAGTTCGACCGCTCAATCTGCATTTTTGCGTGAGCAAGGCCTCCGGTTGCTGCATTCAGCGTGAAAGGGTGATCGCCTTGGGTTCAAAGATGCAGGCCTCACGACACAATCCGCATCCTACACACAAATCAGGGTCGATCTGAGGCTTTTCCCTCTCCCAGGCCATGGCCTGGGGAACGGGACAGACACCTTTGCAGGCACCGCATTCAGGCCCGTTGTAGGGCAGGCAGTGAACCGTGTCGACGCTGGCATTGGCTAGCTTCGGCAAAGGGATGGGTGCAGGCACTTCCTCTGTGTTCTCTTCCTGCTCGGCCGTCACCTCTTCGTCATCGGGCTGCTGTGGGCTTTCGCGCAACAGTGCGCCGGGCTCACAGGCCGTTACGCAGGGCCAGTCTTCGCACAGGTGGCAGCCTTTGTTGAGTAGATCCAGCGCCGGGGTTTCCGCGACTTGAAAGCCCAAGCGGGCGGTCAGGGGGAAAATCACCTGGTGGGGGCAGGCTTCGATACATTTGTCACAGCGGGTGCAGGCCAGTAGAAAATCCAGCTCGTCGATCGCATAGGGCGGTCGGATCCAGCGGCGGGCGTTTTCTCGGGCTTTTTCGGCAGCGCTTTCCAAGGCGGCGTCGGTGAGCTTGTGGATACCTCGTAGAAAAAATTCCCGTCGATTCACGGTTACATCCTCATGGTCATGGGCTGCATCAGCAACCACAGGTGATAGGCCGTGGTGGCACAGACGAAGAGCAACAGGGGAAACAGTTGAAGTCTTTGCAGACCTAGCAGTCGGTGACCGCGATGGCGGATCACTTGCAGCGCAATCCAGAAACCCAGCAACAACAAACCGGCTTGCAGCGCCGACAGCCAATCCGGGGATATCCACATATTCATGTGACGCAGGTGGATTTCCTCCATACTTAAAGGCAGCGCCCCCAGGCCGAGGGGATTGCTCAATAACTCGGGGCTAGCCCCGCTTTCGCGCACCAGGTGATTGAGGTTGTGAGCCAGGTGGTAGGCAAAGGCCAGGGGCAGGGCGACAAAGGCACAGCCGGAAAACAGCGGTTTAAAGCCCATGTGTTGCGGTTGTTGCCGTGAGGGTTTTGCCAGGGCGCGAAGCCAGCCGATGCACAAGGCGTAAATCAGGATGGGAAGCGCCGTGGCAAGCAACATGGCAAGCGAAAAGCTCAGCAGCAGCTGGCCGGAGTCCTGCAACTGTTGACCCAGTCCACTGATCCAACCGGTCCACTGCGGCAGCATGGTAACACCGTGAAAGCCAGTCAATCCCAGCAAACACAGCATAAACCAGGCTTCGTCCCAGTGGGGGCGGGCAGTCTGTAGCGCTTCGCGACTGAGGGGACGCGGGCGCCAGGCGATGTTCTGGTGCGGACAACTTTGGGTGCAGTTGCCACAGGAGACGCAATAGGTGTTTTCTATAAGTTTGCCCATGACCAGGTGGGTGGGGCAGGGATCGACTTTTTCCGTGCCGTGGTAGCACTCGAGGGTGGTGCAGCGGGCGCAGATGTCTGTGTCCACGGGCCGCAGTTCAATGGGGGCCAGTTGGGCATAGAAACCGATGGTGCGACCCACGGGGCAAAAGTAGCGGCAAAATGCCTTGCGTTCAAATACGGCCAGGGAAGCCGTAGTCAATACCACCATGGTCAACGCCAGCAGGGCGGTGGCATAGGGACTGGCGGTGATGCCTACACCCAGTTCCAGCCAGGTCAGACCCACAAAGAGCCACAGGGCGGGCCAGAGGTTGCGTAGCGCTTTGGGGACCTTGAGGGCCAAACTATGGGCCGTCAGTTGGCGGCCGGGCAGTCGCAGGCGCACCAACCAATTGGCTAATGTATCCCATGGACAGACCGCACACCAGGCTGAGCCGAGCAGGAACACCGAAAACACCAAACCGGCCCACCACCAGTTCCAGGTGAGAACGGTGGCGATGTTGCGCTCGGGAATGGGGCTTCCCTGCAATCCGGCAATAATCACCAACAGAAACAGGGCAACTATCAACAGCTTCAGCAACCTCAACGGCCAGGTGGTGGCCGTCAACCAGCGGCTCAGTGAGGCCAGGCCTGGGAGGGGCCAGCTGTGCTGTTGGTGACTGCCGGGTGGGGGGACTGTCATTGACCACAACGCCAGCACCAGCATCGAGATAAAAACGCCGAGCGCCCAGCTCAAGGGCAGGCCGGGATGGGTCATGGTCATGGGCGACGATCTCCGTTGCTGTTGAACATGTTGCGATGCGTGATCAGGGTTCGTGGTGACGTTGCGCGCTGTGCACCTTGGCGCGCATCAACTCGCGGCGCTTGAGCAGATTGATCCCCAGCAACAGCAGCGCCAGTATCGTCACCGTGATGCCGATAGGACCCACCGCGGAAGGTGCACCGATACGCAAGGGGAAGTCGATGATATAGGGCTCGCCGCCAGACTCGAAACGGGCGGAGACGATGTAGTCCCCATCTTCCTTGAACACAAAACCCTGGCGATAGACTCCGTCATCGAGTAGCTGTACGCCCAGCGTCTCCTCTTGTCTATTGGATAAGAAGTCGTTGAGCCAGCCGTTGTTGCGCACCGTGAAAGTCACCTCGCCGTTAAAGGAGCTGCCGTCATCGATCCGTGCGGCGTACATATTGACCCGTCCCGGTTCCTTGGCTTTGGGAAAGGCAGGGAACACCATGTAGGTGACAAAGTAATCACCGATCTGTGTTTCCACCTGCATGCTGGGCGGCGTATTGGAATCCTCGTTAAGGCTGTATGACGGGCGGCCAAGCACATGGTGGGCTTGTGCCATGACTGACTGCAAGACCAGGCTCAGGACAACAATTATGCGCAAGATGTTTCCTCTTTTGTTGTAACCCTTTGACATGGTGTTTTCCGTTAAACCGGTTGATGGGACATAACCCTCTAACTGCCGCGCGGGGTTATGCGTATAGGGACGCCGCCGCATCAGCCATCTCCTGTAGCGATAAGGTCGGCCTGTTTTTGTTGGCGGCGGTACTGGTGCCCCAGGTGTCCCGCGCCCTGGTAGGGTTGGTCTTGAAGTGTGAGCTTAAAGGTCAAGGCATCGGTGGGGCACACAGCGATGCACGCCGTACAGTTGTTGCATTCCTGCCCGAAGTCGTCGCCCATTGGATCCAGCTCGAATTCACAGATAGCGGTGCATTTTGCGCAATCGTTGCAGGTGGTCACCTGGCGTTGAATGCGCAACAGGCGGTAGCGTCCCAACAGGGAGTAGAGGGCGCCGCCGGGGCAGAGGTAGCGACAGAAACCCCGTCGCGCCACCAACAGGTCAAAGAGCAGGGTGATGAAAAAAAACACCGCGCCCGAGCCGAAACCGCCCAAGGCTATGGCGTAGTAGATTTCCCGGCCGACCACTGCCGGGGGGTAAACGGCCGCCACAATCACTGAACCAGTTAGCGCCGAAACCACCAACCCCACTGTCAGCACACCGTATTTCAGTCGTCGGTCCCAGTGGCGATTGTTGCTACGAAAGCCTAATTTTTCCAGCCACACCCCCAGGTTGGTATTGAGTTCGTACAGCAAGGTGGCCGGGCAGATCCAGCCGCAAAAAAAGCGCCCAAACACCACAGTCAAGGCGACAGGAATCAATGCGGTGAGCAAAAAGGGCCAGTAAATTTCCAGGCCTGCGGCGGTCTGGCCCACCACAGCCAGGGGATCGCTAAGCTTGAGGCCAAAAAATTGTCCTGACCAGGTAGTGCCCTTGATGGCGTCCAGGTCGTTTTCCGGATCGGCCACAAAAGGGGCGGTGAGGCTTTCCATACCGTCGTAGAGCAGTTTTTGCGAGGGAGTCAGCAGGTCGTAGGCGTGGGCCGCCACATAGTTTTGATAGACACTCAACAGCGGTAATAAAATCAGCATCAGAAAAACCACGCTAAGACTTAACCAGCGCAGTTTGTTCAGATGTCGCCACATCCGCGGAGTCGTAGTCACGGAACCCCCCTGATGCTTCACCAAGTTCCCCCCCACGTCACTCTGCTTCTTTCGCCCGTCACAATAGACACATACTGTAAAGAATCACTACAAAATCATTATAGTCGTTTTAGTATTTACCGCTCAGCCAAGGGCATGAGGCGGTATCACGCGGATCGCCTGGGGGATCTGAATGCAGGAGCGCTCGCACAGACCGCAGCCGACACAGGCGTCAGTCACGTGGGGCTGCTCCAGTCGACCAACGGTGATCGCCACATCCTGAAGCGGGCAGGCGCGGTAGCACACGCCGCAGGTCTTGCCCTGAAAGGAGAGGCACAGCTGTTCGTTAACCCGTGCCTTGCCCATGTTCACCTTCTCTATGATCGGTTCTGCTTCCCGCACAATGGATTGGATGGCTCCCGTGGGGCAGGCATCGCCGCACTTCATACAGAGGATACAGGCTTGTTCTCTGGGGGTGATGTAAGGCGTCCCCAGAGATGCCAGCCCGTTTTCGGGGCCAAAGAATTTGATGCACTGATTGGGACAGATTTCGGCGCACTGGTTACAGCGAATGCAGCGGCTCTCGAACTCCGACTCGGGCAGTGCGCCGGGTGGGCGCAGATACCGTCGTCGGAGTTGCTGAACCATAAAAGCCGCTTTGGCGAGCGACGCTTTGGCAAAGGAGCCGCCCGCCAGCCACAGCGACAGTTGTTTCAGAATCTGCCTGCGCTTCAAGCCGTTTCCGCCCGCGATTCAGTTACCCGATCTTCTCGATACGGCAAGCCAGTTTCTTGAAATCCACCTGCCCCGAAACCGGGTCCCACACCCGGCTGCTGATGCCATTGGCCAGCCACTTGTTTTTCTTCGGATCGGCGCTGTCGGCCACCGACAGGTTCCAGGGCCCGAACATATAACCCCGCGGTACGCTGTTGCGCGCCGGTTTCACCAGGCTGTTGGTGCCAACCTGTGCGCGGGCCTCCAGGGACCCCCTCGGGGTGACGACCCGGACCTTGTCGCCGTCATCAATGCCGAGTGCCTTGGCGTCTTCGACGTGCATCTCCACGTACATTTCCGGGACCAAACGGCGGGTGGTGGGGCTGCGGGTGGATTTGGCAGTGTGGAAGTGCTCATACACCACGCCGAGTCCCATCCAGTAGGGATACTTGTCTTTAGGCACCTTGTCCCAGCGCATGCCCTGGTATTTTTCATCCGGCAGGTCCGGTGTCAATGCCATATCCCGGGCTTTCCAGATCAACGGCTGATGATCGATGGTGTACTTGCCCTCTTCAACGCCGAAGCTCATAAGCTCGCGGGTGATCTCCTCACGTTGGGAGTAATCCTGCTCGCACAATTTCATGTGTACCTTGCCGTCCTTGGTGCGGAAGTATCCGTAGGGACGGGCTTCCCAATCTCCCTCCTGCAGCATAAAGCGGCGTTTGGTGCCCCCCTCCTTGGCGATCAATAACGTCGGTGCCGGCCACTGGATACCGCGCAACTGCTTGAGTTGCTCGTAGGGGTTGATACCCTCTATTTTTTCCCGTTCCAGGATGCCGCTGAGGTCGGTGTCAGTGCCGGTGGAGGCGCGAATGACATCCCGAAATACCTCTTCGGGGTCGTAGGTGCCATCGGGCCCGCGTTGGTAGGGGAAAATTCGCTCTGCATCCAGCCCCAGCAGGTGGGCGATCTCCCGTCCTTTGTCGATCACCATATCCAGATCCGGCCGGCAACCCTTGGGCGGTTCGGCGGCCTTTTCGCAGATGTTGAGCCGTCGCTCGGAACTGATGTAGACGCCTTGCACCTCGCCCCAGGTGGCGGCGGGGAAGATCACATCGGCGTAGAGATTGTTGGGGGCGTGGCGGTAGATCTCCTGCACCACGTTGAACGTCTTGTTCATCGCCGGACGCACCAGGTTGTTGACATCCGGCAGGTCGATGTGGGTGGCGTAGACCATGAACATCGCCTTGACGTCGCCCTTGAGGGCGCGTTCCATCATGCCCACGGCAAAACCCGGGTTTTCTGAGTTGGTGGCACGAATCAGGTTTTTCTCCGGTACTCGCCAGGCCTTGGCCATATGCAGGCGGTGCTTTTTGTTGTTGAGTGGCTCATTGAAGGGTAGCCGTCCGGTCAGCCCTCCGGTGAAGCGCTCACCCATCGCGTTGGGTTGACCGGTCATGGAGAAGGGGCCACAGCCAGGCTTGGCCAGATTGCCGGTTAGTGTCAGTAAATTGATGATGGAAATTACATTGTGCTGGCCGTGGATGTGCTGGTTGTATCCGATCCCCCACATGATGATCACACCGCCGTAACCCTGGCCGGCCTGCTCGCCTTTGCTGCGTGCCAGGCGCTTGCGGGTGGCATCGGCGAACATAGCCGCCACCCGGCGGATCATGGTTGGCGACACATCGTGGTGCGGGCCGCCCATGCGGTCCTGAACCTGTTCGGGGCTATAGTGTTTGCGCACGCCCTCGACATACTCCTGCCAGCCGGTGGTGTGCGCTTTGAGAAACTGCCAGTCGATCACGTCTTCGTGCTCTTTGAGCAACACGTGGGCGATGGCATTAAGGAAACTGATGTCGCCATTCAGGACCGGCACGTGCAGATGGTTGTCGGGGTTGATATCCGCATAGCCCTTACTGGTGCCGGTGTAGCGCGGGTCGACCACCACGGTGGGTATATCGTTTTTCTTTTTATGATCCGCCGCCCGCCAGAAAATAATGGGATGGGATTCCCGGGCGTTGTGGCCAAAGTGCATGATCATGTCGCAGAGCTCGATATCTTCATAGGCCAGTGGCGGGGTGTCCGAACCCAGGGTGGCGAAGTAGCCGGTGACGGCCGAGGTCATACACATGCGCGCATTGGCCTCGATAGTGTTCGAGCCCAACACACCCTTCATAAAGAGGTTTTCCAGGTATTGGCCTTCCATGGTCAATTGACCCGATCCGTACAGGGCAATCGAGTTGCCGGTGTATTTTTTGGCCAAATGGGCAACCTTGTGGGCCACCAAGTCCGAGGCTTGTTCGTAAGGCACGCGAACGAAATGTTCCTCGTCGAAGGAGCCTTTGGTCTGACTGGTGAACTCTAGATCGCCGTGTCCGGGTTTGTTCCATTCCGCCCAGACATCTTTGCGCACATAGCAGTCGCCTTCCATGCGGTCGACATACATGGGTTCGGCGGCAGTGAGTCCTTTGATGCATTGCAGGCCGTAGTTGGTAGGGTGATCGACGTCCGGTCGCATGGAGACTATTTTGCCGTTCTCCACCTGGATAATGGTGCCACAGCCTACGCCGCAGTAGGGGCACTGGGCCACAGCGGTGGTGCGGGTTGTGCCGGGTGAGGATGTGGGGGCGGCCTCCAGTTCGGGATTATTACCGGCCATCAAACTGGCACCGGCGGCCGAGGTGGCGATAAAGGTACTGTTTTTAATGAAATCCCGGCGAGAGGTTTTAATGCGTTTCATGGTAAGGGGCTCCCCTGTGTGGCGCCTGTGATTACGTTCAGGGCGCAGGTTGAATCACGGTTTGTTTCGACAAACTGAAGCTACTGATTCAACGTGCGCATATAGGTGATGATGTCGTCAATTTCTCGGTCCGACAGATCGGCCAGGGCCTCGGGGCCGGTAAAGGGCAGCATGCGGGTATTGCTGCGACCGTGCTTGATGGTCTCCCGCAAAAAACCATCGCTTGCCAGATTGAGCAGGCCCGATTTACCGATGGCGCTACCCGATCCGCCGGCCAGGTAACCGTCGCCCTCGGGGCCGTGACAGGTGGCACAGATCTGCTCAAACCAGATTTTTCCGAGTCGGGGATCGCCCTTGGCTCGGGGTTGGGCGTCGATCGCCTTGGCGCGGTTGGGTAGGGTTTGGTGGTCGCGGAGGTAGGCGACCAGCGCCTTGATGCCGTCCCGGCCCAGGTGTGCGTAGGGCACCATGGAGGTGCCCGGCCGGCCGTCGCGAATGGTGATCATCAGGAAGCGGTCGGATACCGTGGCCAGAAATTCCGGGTTGGTCAAGGAGGGAGCCACGCCCGGTTTACCAATGGCATCGGCCTGATGGCAGAAGACACAGTTCTGCTTATACAGCCTTTCGCCTTCGTTGATCTGTTCGGTGTCTCGGGAGAACGCCGGCGAAGCAATGGTTCCCAGCAGCGTCAGGCAGGTCGCGAGTGCAGCAAAGCGCTGTTGTTTTCTCATAATGAGATCCCCAAGGGTTGAGGGTGCCAATAACATTACAATCTATCTGGTTTTACCCTGTTTGTTTTTTAATAGACCAGGTTAGCCAGCTTGTAAAATGCCCAATGGGTTTACAGACAAAATTGTTACAAAACGCAATTGAGAATTGCTCGCGCTATATATCCCATTCGTCCACCTTTTCGCGATACAGCAAGCTGGCGTGGCAATTGGCACAGGGGGTATTCTCTCGCTCAAAACGTTCGTGAGCGGCATCGAGAAAGCTTTCCGGCAAATCGTGGGCAATGCCCATATGGCAAGTGATGCAGGTCATGCCGTCTTGCAGGGCTTTTCCGTGGGCATACTGGGCGCCTTCACTCTGTTGTTCGAGGTTCATGTAAACCATCTCGTGGCAGTTGCGGCATTCCAGGGAATCGTTTGCCTGCATGGTGTTCCACACTTGTTGCGCCAGGAAGTGGCGCCGTTCGAGAAACTTTTCACGGGTGTCGATGGAGCCGATCATGCTGTGGTAGAGCTCGTTGAGGGATCTGGCCTTTCGAAAAAACATGGCAAACCATTCCCGGGGAACGTGGCAGTCGGGACAGGATGCCCTGACGCCGCTGGCATTAATGGCGTGCACCGAATCCTGGTACTCGCGGTAGACATTGTCGCGCATCTCGTGACAGGAGACGCAGTAGGACTCCCGATTGGAGAGCTCGATGCTCCAGTTGAAGCCCCCCCAAAACAGAATGCCGGCGAGGAAGATGGCTGACAATGTGACTACCGAAGTTCGATGGATATAGCCCTGGGCCGTGTGCCACCACCGGATCAGTCTCTCCTTGATAGGCGTCATCATTAGCAATCTCCTCCAGGAACCGGGCAGCGCGTGTGTAGTGTATGTGTCCCAATTAATAGCAGAAAAGGCGCCTGCTCGCAGGCACGGTTCAAAACTCACTGAGCGACGATTGATCCATAGGGGGTGGGGATTGCCAGTGTCTCTGGGGGGAGGCAGCGCCGGTCGTCGCACGCCTGTAACTGGAGAGTCAGCGGCAACACGCGAATTGCTTGGGTGGCGGGGCTTACCATTGTGCCGGTGATCGCGACCTGTCCGGTGTAGAGTGCGAGCGATTGATCGGCAAAGCCTAAACGTAACACTTCCGATTGAGGGTACTGCACATTAGACAGTGCCCAGTCACTGGGTTGCCTGGTGGATTCCCGTTTGCGCGCCAGCACGGTGATTTTTGTCGGTATCAGAAAATCCTGTGAGGGCTGGTGGGCGTTGATATGCCACCCCTCGGCCATCTCGATTTGCAGCGCGAAGTCCACCGCTTCGGTTTGCTCTGTATCGGCTTGCCCGCTGATCGGGCGGCGCAGTATCTCACTGTGTACCCGCCCGACCCCAAAGGCGAAATAGTAGGGCGAGAGGCGGCTGCCGTGACGCGCTTCCGACAACCCCAGCAGCAAGTAGCTGTACTTCGCCGGCTGGCGGTTCAGGGCCTCTCCAAAAGCCGCCAGGGTTTCCTGCATTTTGACGCGGTAGCGCAGTTCGTCGGAGCGCTGCGAAAGCCTGGCGAAGTTACGCAGCGCCACCGCGTTGCCGGCGGGGATGGGGCTGTCGCTCAGGCTTTTAATGGCAGTGATCCGCGAGTCAGCCTGGCCGGGTGGCGTCATCCAGAAACCACCCTGTTTGTCATCTTCAAAATGCGCGATCATGGCATCGGTCACTGTCTTGGCGCGCGCCAACCACAGGGGGTGTGCCGTGATGTCATAGAGGTCAAGCAGCGCGGCTGCCAAATAGGCGTAGTCCGGCTGCGTAGCCGGGCTGGCACTGTGGCTGCGGTAGTGGATACGCAGCAGGTCGCTGGTGTTTTCACGCCACAAATGTTGCCAAAGAAAATGGGCCGCCTGCTGGGCCGCTTGCAAATAGGTCTTTTCGCCAAAGATTCGATAGCCGTCAGCCAGGGCGCTGATCATCATGCTATTCCAGGAGGTGATGATTTTTTCATCGCGGAAAGGGTGGGGGCGCGTTTCACGCCGTTCGTAGAGGGCATGTTTGATGGCGGACATCCGAGCCAGCAGTGTGTCGACCGGTATCCCGTGACTGCGGGCGTAGGCTTCCGGCGCCAGTGGCAGGTGGAGGACATTGGCATCGTGAACTGGCCCCGGCGTTTTGACGGCAAACAGTTCTGCGGCCAACGCGGCTTGCTCGGTGCCGAGAGCCTCTTCTAGTTGATCATGGGTCCAGGTATAAAAAACGCCCTCGCGCCCTTCACTATCGGCCGCGGTAGCGGAATAGAAGCCGCCGTGAGGGGCCCGCAGGTCGCGCAGCACATAGGCCAGACACTCCTGGGCGACGCGCCGGTACAGCGCCCTGCCGGTGAAGGCAAAAGCCTGACTGTAGACGCTGGCCAACAGCGCTTGGTTGAAAAGCATTTTTTCGAAATGGGGAATGCGCCAGCCGCTGTCGGCGGTGTAGCGGTGAAAGCCGCCACCAACATGGTCGCGGATACCACCGAGCGCCATTTGCGTGAGGGTACGTTCAACGGCGACAAGGCTGAGTTTATGTCCATGTCGCCAGGCGTGATCCAGCAACAGCAACAACGTGCTCTCATGGGGAAACTTGCTGGCGCCTTTCAGTCCGCCAAAAGTGGTGTCCTGCTGCGCCAGTAGTTGCTGGATCGCGGTCTCAATAACACCACTTCCTACATTGCCAGCCTTGTTGTGAACCGCGGTTATTTGCGCCAATTGGTCGGCCACCCGCCTGGCATCTTGGAGCAGCTGGGGGCGATGGCTGTGCCACTGTTCCACCACGGTGGCCAACAGCTCGCGCAGTTTCTCACGCGGCAGGTAGGTAACACCAAAAAAAGGTGCGCCCTCTGCGGTGAGAAAGGTGGTGATGGGCCAGCCGCTGCTTTGCTCCATCACTTCCAGGCTGGTCATATAGATCGCATCCAGATCCGGGCGCTGTTCCCGGTCCACCTTGATGCTGACAAAGTGCTTATTGAGATAGCGTGCAATCTCCAGGTTGTCGAAACTCTCCTCCTCCATGGCGTTGCACCAGTGACAGGTGGAGTAACCAATGGAGAGAAAGACCGGTTTGCCGCCACGGCGTGCCGCCTGAAACGCCTCTTTCCCCCAGGGATACCAATTCACGGGGTTGTGGGCGTGTTGCAGCAGGTAGGGCGCGTTCTCAAGTAGCAGGCGGTTGGTGAACCGGGGGCGGCCGTCGGCTTGGCGGTGCGCGCTGCGTACCTCGTAGTGTCCCCGTTGCTGACTTTGGGCTTGCTGGAGTTGACGCTGCAGTTGAGGGGAAAAAGGCGGTCTGCCGGGGAGTGATGAAAGCAAAGGTTGGGTGCTGGCGACCGGAGTGCCCGCGAAAACGTTTCCTGCTGCCCACACGGCTATCCCGGCAAGTGCCGGTTTCAGTCTCACGCTGACCACCTGCAGTGGATATGTCTCTGTTTTGATAATAGCAGCTATCGGCGAGATGACCCTATGGTGACCCGTTCGTGTCTGCGACGCGTTCGCAGCGTAACTACCGTGGTAAAGGCAATTGTCGCCTGGCAAGTCTTGTTGAACTGGCTTCCCTTTGTTGATTACTCGCCGCAGACGCTCGGGTTTTTCTCGGTGAGTTGCTCGGATCCGTCCCCCCGCTCAATCAACTCGAAACAGCGACCGTTTTCCTCCAGGATCAAACGACGGGTATATTCACCCGGCGCGAGAATAGTATCGTGACGGCGGCTAGTGGCCTCTGTGCTGGGTGTGCGCTGGATCACGGTACGGTGCACCACACTGGGCTGGCGGTATCGCGGTTGGTAATAGAAATGGTGCAATAAGCCACCCAGCAACAGACCGCCAACCAGGTACTCGGCGTGGCGGTCATGACCTTTGTATTTGTAGTAACCGCGGTGGTGACCGTGTTTATAATAGTGCCTGCCTTTATAAAAGTGGCCGCCTTTATAACCATGGCCTTTGTAGCCGTGCCCCTTATAGCCATAAGAGTATCCATGCTTGCCATAGCCGTGGCCATCGTATACCCGCTCGCCGGCGGAAGTGGTTGTGGCAAAAAGGGCGCATACTAACAGGGGTATCAGTAGGGACGGTAGGACTTTGACTTTTTTCATGGCGCAACTCCCGCAGACGATAACAGTCTATCCTACGACAGCTGAACCCACGCTGAATTGCTGGCTACTTAATAATTTAGGAGAATCATGTTGTAATTGCGAGATTGGCAAGCTTTAACGAGAGGGCATTGCAGTGGATTTGGGCTGGGGTATTCTGTGGTTTATCGGATTTATCGTCATCCTGTTCTTGATCTCGCGCGCAATGGAGAAAAATTACTATAAACGCAAGCACGACATACTCGACAAGAAAAAGGCCCGTCTCAAAGAAAGAAAAAACAACGGCCAATCTCCCAAAGATAAAAAATAAGGTCTTCAGGAAAATTTATGGGGACTTAATTGGGTTCGAATTAAAAAACCAGCCTGGGGCTAAAAGTACTTCCGCCGCGCCGATGTTTTGGTCTTGCCTTTACCTTTCTTCTTTCTCCCGGCCTCAATCCCATCCCCGGCCTGCTCCAGCCAAAGCACCGTCTCAATATAAGATACAAACCGGTTAAGATATTGCGGGGATAAATCCCGCATGGCTTTAAGAGACCGAATAGCCAGCGCATGTTGGTTTAAGGGCCCCGGATTTTCCGGCCCTTCTTTTATCGAGTCGGAGACTAATTTGTCAGAACTGATTTTGGCCCAAGACTCCCGGAACAAGCTCACGGATTTTAGCTCGCTGGGGGCGCCCGGTTGCACAGGGACGGAGCTGGCGGGGTAGTTGCCATCCGAGCACAGGAAGTCCCGCTCCTGCTGCTGCAGAAGTGCATCCAACGACGAAGGTTGCACTTCGCTCGCTCCTTGCTGTAATTGCTGTGTCAGTGTCACCAGAGCCCCTTGATGTTGTAACTGGGGTTTTTTAGCCGGTTCCTTGGCAGCCGTTTTGGCGTTGGCGAAGTCCGCGAGGTAAGCGTCCAGGGCGTTTTGTGCTTTGTGTTCGACGAGTTCTGCAACCGGGGTCCTCAGTTCACGGGCGCGACGCACCATGGATTCAATAAAACAGAACAGCACCGGGTTAAAGCGGTCGACACCGCTTTGTTTCAATTCAACCAGTTTTAACTGCAGTTCACCACCCGCGGTCTCCAGCGCATCGGCGGCCGCGATGGGGGCGGTGTTAACTGCGGTGTCCTCAAATGCTGTCATCGCCAGTCCTATTGCTTGGATGCCCGGGGCACCGGCGCCATTTCCACGCGGCGGTTTTGTGAGCGGCTTTGGCTGTCGACGTTAGGCACCACCGGTTGCTGGGCGCCGAAGGCAGCGGCAAACACCATGGCCGGGGGCATGCCTTCGTCGATCAGGGCGCGGGTAACAGTGAGGGCGCGTTTGGCGGAGAGCTCCCAGTTGTCGGCGAAGCGGTTGTTGCCTTTCTGGATCGGCAGGTCGTCGGTAAAGCCGCTGACCATCAGCAGTTGGTCGCGGTCGTTGAGGTAGACCCGCAACGGGTCGACCAGGGTGCGCAGTAGCGCTTTACCTTCCGGTTGCAATTCGTCGGAGTTGAGGGCAAACAGGAAGTTGCCGCTGATGCCGATGCGGCCGTCGCGCAGGGTGACGCGCCCGCTGGCGAGCGGATCGGCAAGGGCTTGCTCCAGGGCCAGACGGCGCTGTTCTTCGGCTTCGCGTTTTTCAATCTCTTCCTGCAGGGTTTGCGCCAGTTCCAGTTGATAGCCCAGTACCCACACTAACAGCAGTACGAATACCCCGACCAGGCCGGACATCAGGTCGCCAAAGATGGCCCAGACCGGCGGGGCGCTGTCGTTATCAAGGCTGTGTTCAAGTTCCTCCATTGTTGCCTCCCCTTTAGTTGACGTCGGCGGTCAGGAGGTCGTCTTGGCTGCTGCGCAGGCGCAGTTCATCCAACATCTGTTTTTGCGACAGAATGCTGTGGTCGATGATTTCACGCGCTTGGGCGACGTAGTAGCCCAGCTGTTCGTCGCTGCGAACGCTGCACTGGTTTAGGGATTCCTCGATGCGGGTGAGGTTGTCCACCAAGTGCTGGTTGGATTCGCTAAACTGTTGTACAGCCAGGGCGAAGGCGTCGCCCAGGCTGGCCATTTCGGTGGCGCTGCTGGCGACATGGGTGGCAACGTCGGTCATTTTTTCCGCCTCGGTGCCGACCTGCGCGGTAAACTTGGCTCCCACCTCTTGCAGCATGGCGGCGGAGGCGCAGACCAGCTGTTCCACCGCGGCGCGTTGCCCGGCGCTGGATTGCTCCAGGGTGCTGGAGAGGCTGTTGAGGTCTTCCATAATTCGGCGGCGCTCTTCCAGCAGTTGGTTGTCGCGCTCGATATTGTTGGAGATCTCTTTGCGCAGGTGTTCAATCACTTCCGCCGCGGCACGGGGTGTCTCCGACGCGGTTTCGATCAGGCGGGTCATGGGCGCCTCCAGCTCGCTGCCCAGTGTGGCCAAGTGGTCGGTAACAGCGGTTTCCAGTGAAGAGAGGCGTTCGACGGCGGCGTTGCCGCGCTCTTGTTCGGCGTTTCGCAGGCCTTCAAGTTCTGCTTTTAAGGTGACGGTCAGCACATTGAGTCGCTCGCCGTGCTCTTGTAACCAGGACTTTTCGCTGTCGATGCGGGCTTGCACCAGTTGCTCGGAAGATTGCAACAGCCCGGTGATTTCACGCAGTATTTCGGTGGAGGTGCTGCGGGCGCTGTCGTTGAGTTCCCGTACTGTCGCCTGCAGGGACTCGGTGATTTTTTGCTGTTGTGCAACGGACGTTTCGCCCGACTGTTGCCAGTGTTCACTCAGGGTTGAGGACAGGGATTTAAAGTCCTGGGTGACAGTTTTTAGCGAAGTTTGCTGCAAAACCGTGAACTGCTTGAGTTCCTCGCTAAAGGCCCTGGAGGCATCCGCCAGTTGCGTAGCCGCATGTTCCTGTGCCTGACCGAAGGTGTCGGTCCAAAGTTCCAGTCGTTGCTTGTCGCCGGACGCCTGATGTTCGGTCCACGCCGATGCACTTTTGTCAAAGGTCTCTGTCAGAGTTGCAGTCAGCTGTTCGAACTGTTCACTAACGGCTTGAAAGGAGGCATTCATGCGCTCCAACAGGACTTCGTTAGCGCGTTCATGGGCGGTGAGCCCACTCTGCCAGGCCTGGCTGACCTCATTGGAGGTTTGTGTAAAAGAACCGGAGAGGGTTTCCAGCTGCGTTTGCGCGGTCTGGGTCAAAAGCCGGTGGGTGGCTTGGGTGCCACTTTGGATGTCGGCGCTGATTTCCGCCAGAGTCTGTTTCAGGATCGGTTTGAGGTTTTCGCCGGCCAGGCGCCCGCTTTCAGCAGCGATGCGGCTGCTCTCCGCCGTGCTTTCCCGTAGAGATTTGTCGACCGAGCTGGCGAGGTCACTGTACGTCGTTTGCGCCGATTGATGGAAGGCTTCCTGATTGGCCGTCAGGCTGCCACTCAGCTGCTCGCCCATACGCTCCAGTTTATCCGCCATGGTGTTGAGGCGTTCAGCCACATCGGGCAGCGCCCGGGCCTGCTGTTGCAGGGCTTTATAGGTCTCCTGGCGGTTGTGGGTGAGGGAAAACGCTCGAAACACGGTGGCGATATTGCGGTCCAGGCGGCGGGTTTCCAGCATGCGCTCGCGGCGGCTCAGGGTAGACATCAGCCCCAGCATGGCGGAGGCGGCCACGCCGGCGACGGAGGTGCCAAACGCTAGGCCCAGGCCCTGGATGGGGGCGGCCAGGCCGGCGCGAATCGCCTGCAGCTCGCTGCTGCCTTCCAGTGCCACCACAGCGCCTTTAAGGGTGTCGACCATGCCCACGAAGGTGCCTAACAGCCCCAACATCACCAGCAGGCCCACCAGGTAGGGGGTGAGCACGGGGGCGGGCAAGGCGATCCGCTCGCCTTCAATGCGCACTTGGACGTGGTTTTGCAAGGACGGGTCGAGTTTGTTGAGCCACTCGTCCAGCGCAGTGACCTTTTCCGGTAGGGTATCCAGTGCCGTGGCCAGGGTGGCGGTGGCGCGGCGAAAGTGTAGCAGTTCCACCAAACCCAGGGTGTAGACACAACCGATCACCAGCGTAACCGTCAGTGCCAGTACATCTGAGCCGACAAAGATGCCGGCCATCCAGATTACAGCGGTGGCTCCCAATAAAAAGGCAGTGGCAAAAATGGGTCTCGTCATGATTCTGGGTCTGTTCTGATCGTCTCGGTTTTTGTTAATCGCTGCTATTCGTTAACAGCTTCTACCAGCCCCAAGACCGGCAGCAGTCGCACTTCCAGCTCGGCCAATAACAAGCCTTGCATGTCACTGCGCAAGGTCTTTAACCAAGGGGCGGGTTTTGCCTGTTGGTCTGGGAGCTTGATCGCTTCGAAAGACGCGTCTTCGAGGGGCAGGGAGCCCTGTTGATGCTCTTCCAGCAGGTGTTCAAAACGTTTGGCCAGCAGTTTGGGGACCACCGCAAACGCTTTATGGGTGTGCGCCGCGAGTGTGTCCCCAATGGCAGTATCCAGGGCAGCGAGTTTGGCCAGTGTGGGTGACAGGCCGGATACGCTGTCCCGCATATAGGACTGGATATATTGCACACGTAGATCAATCTCTCGCTGGTGGGCCAGGTAAAAACGTTGGAACGGCTCGAAGGAGGCATCGTCGTCGACACAAACGCGGGGAAAGCTTAACCGGACGGTGCTGGGCCCCCGGTGGGGCTCAAAACTCTTGATGATATTTTGTACAGCCGTTTGGCGCACCCGCAGGAATTCCTGGTGGATAGCCTCGCTGGTGATATCCAGCGGATCGAACTTTATCCGCCGCAGCTCGCCGTGCACATTGGACAGATTGATGGAGTCCGACAGGTCGATCAGCTGGCCGAAGCGCTGCGCAAACCCTTTGCGGGTCGGCTCAATTTCGGAGATGCTCAAGTCGGCTAAAAATCGCACAAGGCGAGAGCCATTGAGTGTCAGCTGTGAGCTGCTGGGCGTGGAACGCGAACGGCTGGCACCAGGGCTGCTACGTGAGGGGCGAGAGGGTCGTTGCGGTGAGGTTTGAGCCATATAAAAATCTACGACAACCAGATCGCCGCTTATAACTTATTGAATTTCTTTATAAATTTTAAGTTGGGCAGTAAGTGCCCCCACTCCTGTCCCCATGCGGATAAAGCCAGGAACGGATCCCGTACTTTATTTGGGCGGGTCATTATCGCTATTTTACCGGACGATTCAAGATTGACTTTTGACTCCGCCCACGTCGTCAGTCGTTTTGCTTTGCGGTCAAAAGTTGATCAGTTTTGCATTGTAAAGCCTCCCGCAAACTCGCTTCGATGAGACCGTAACCACAGGCGGCCGCCAGGGTCTCGCTGAATCAGCATTGAGATCCATACAGTACACTAAAGCTGAGTATGGTGTGACTTAGCATAGTGTCAAAGGCAGCTCTGCGCGGGGTTTTGTTGTTCTTGTCGATTCTGTGCTTTACTTCATAACAATAATGAGCGGGAGTAGATTGTAATGGCAGTTTATCTAGTACAGCACGGCTACAGTCTATCGAAAGAGGCTGATCCGGAAAAAGGGCTCTCCGAGCTGGGTTTTTCCGAGGTACAGATGATTGCCGACATGGTCCGAGACCGCAATGTGCCTGTGTCCCAAATCATTCACAGTGGCAAGAAACGGGCAGAGCAAACAGCGCATATTTTTGCCGAAGAGCTGGTGCCGAAGGAAGGACTGGCCAGAATGGACGGGTTAAATCCCATGGACGATGTAAAAGCGTTGGCGGAGAAGATGGATGCCAATAAAAACGCCATGCTGATCGGGCATTTGCCGTTTATGGAAAAACTGGTCAGCTACTTGATCACGGGTTCTGTCGACAAACCGGTGGTGAAATTCCAAAACGCCGGAGTTGTGTGTTTGGATCAAGAGCCGGAGCGTGGTGACTGGTTTATCAAGTGGACATTGTTGCCGGTGATAGCCTAACCTGACGTCAAGGTGGCAAACAGGACAAGGGCAAAAGTACCAGTTACAGCGAACGCTCCGCCAGATACTCACAAAACTTATCAAACGGCAGTGGCTTGCTAAAGTAATACCCCTGGCACTGGTCGCAGTCGAGCTCCATCAGTTGCTGGCACTGCTCCGTCAGTTCCACCCCTTCGCTCACCACTTTAAATTGCAAGCTGTGGGCCAGGGCGATAATGGATTGCACAATCACGGCGTGTTCCCCGCCCTGTTCCATGCCGTTGACAAAACTGCGGTCGATTTTCAGCATGTTGATGGGCAGGGAGATAATGTGGGCCAGGGAAGAGTAACCGGTGCCAAAGTCGTCCAGGGAGAAACTGATGCCGGTTTGGCCGATCTTTTCCAGAGTGCGACACACCCGCTGGTGGTCGTGCATGATGGTGGTTTCGGTCAGCTCAAACTCCAGGAACGTGGGGTCGATGGGGTATTTATTGACAATGCTGGTGACCGTCTCTGCCAACTCCTCATCGTGGAACTGTTTAAACGACAGGTTGATGGCCAGGTGGATATTCTCAAATCCCCATTCCTGTAGTGCCTGCCAATCCTGGCAAGCGCGCTCCAGAATCCAATAGCCGAGCGGAATAATGAGGTTGGATTCCTCCGCCATGGGCATAAATTCACCCGGGCTTAGTAGGCCTTTTTCCGGGTGATTCCAGCGAATCAGGGCTTCGGCGCCGACTATTTCACCGGTTCTCAGATCCACTCGGGGTTGATAGTAGAGCTCCAGCTCGTCTTTGGGCAGGGCTTGGCGTAGCTGCTTGTCCAGCATAAAGTTGCCGCGCACCTGTAGCTCCATCTCCTTGTTAAAGCGTTTAAAGCTGTTATCCGGTTCGCTTTTCGCCGCTTCCAGAGCGATAGTGGCGTTTTGCAAGATGGTGTTGGCATCGGAACCTGCTTGGGGGTAAAAGGCAATGCCAATGCTGCAGGTCACCTGGGCGCTTTCAGTACCGATGATGATAGGCATGGTCACCACGTCCAGAAGCTTGTTGGCAATGCGGGTGATCTCCAGCGGGTTGTGCAGGGTTTCAATCAGGATCGCAAACTCATCGGTGCCTGTGCGGGCCAAGGTAGCTTTGGTGCCGACAATGCTTTGGATGCGGTCTTTGGTGCGCAAAATCAGCTGGTCACCGTTTTTTAAACCATAGTTGCCGGTGAGGGTGTAAAAACTGTCCAGGTTCAGGCGCAACACCGCAAAGTTGCGACGGCTTTCGACAGCATTGTCGATGGCTATTTCGATTCGCTCCGCCAGGTGTTCGCGGTTGACCAGGCCGGTGAGGGAATCGTTCTGGGCGCGGGAGAGCTGTTGCCGCAGGGCTTTTTCTCGGGACAGCGCGGTGTTGAGCGTGACGTGAAAGCTGGCGCTGTTGAGAGCATCCACCGCCACGATCTCCTGCACACCTTTTTCCAGCAGCTCATCGACGGCCAGGGGTTGGCCGTTACTCAGATAAATGATCGCCGGCGCGCCGGGATTGAGTTGCAAGCTGGGCAGCAAATGCGGATCATTGTTCTCCAGATCTTCCGAGATCAGCAGGACATCAAAGTGCTGCTTTTTGATTAACGAGCGGGCATTGCCGACGGTCTCACACCAGGTGGCATGAAAACGCATATTTAAGGGGGAGTGAGGCCGCAAAAGGAGCTTGGAGAGCTGCTTTCGGTGCTCAGGCGTAAGTGCCAGCAAAATTCTCCGGTCACAGGCCGGGGATGCAAGCACGACTGTTCTCCATGGCGGGTGGTGAAACCTCTGGTAATCTAAAAGATGGCTACCCTAAGTGTCAATTGTTACGCCTTTATTATGATAAAAGCAAGGTTTCCACTATTAAAATGGAGTATTAGGCGTGTCTTTATGCCTCAAGCAGGTGCGGTTGAAAATATGCAAGAGCATAAGTTGCACGATGTGAGTGTTTGTTGATCACCATAAGCGCTGCCGCGATTCTCTTGCACGATCTATATCCACCATGACGCTCCCCGCAAGAGCGGGTAGAATAGCCGTCCAAACAATAATGACAGACCGGTGGGTTGCTGAGTTTTTATGAATTGTCCCTTTGTACACCTGCGTGTTCACACTGAGTTTTCCCTGGTAGACAGTGTGGTTCGTATCAAACCCCTGGTCAGTCGGGTGGCCGAGATGGGCATGCCCGCCGTGGCCGTGACCGATCAGTGCAATTTCTACGGTTTGATCAAATTTTATAACACCGCCCAGGGCGCCGGTGTTAAACCCATTGGCGGCGCCGATTTTTGGGTTGCCAGTGCGGACCCCGATGGCAGTCCCACGCTGCTGACCCTGTTGGTTATGAACCCCAAAGGCTACCGCAACATCACCGAGCTGATCTCCCGCGCCTACCAGGAGGGGCAGTCCCAGGGGGTGGCCTATATTCGCCGCGATTGGATTCCACAGTACAGCGACGGTGTGATTGCCCTCTCCGGCGGCAAGTTCGGGGATATCGGTGTGGCCTTGATCTCCGGGCGTCACTCCCAGGCCGGCGAGTTGCTGGGCGGTTGGATGGCGGACTTTCCCAACCGCTTTTACCTGGAGTTGCAGCGCACCGGGCGCGAAAACGACGAAGAGCACTTGCATGCGACCGTGGCCCTGGCGGCGGCCAAGCAGTGCCCGGTGGTAGCCACCAACGACGTACGCTTTATTGACCGCGACGAGTTTGAGGTGCACGAGGCGCGCGTTTGTATCGGTGAAGGCCGTACCCTGGACGATCCGCGCCGCGAGCGGCGTTACAGCGAGGAGCAGTACCTGCGCTCACCGGAGGAGATGGCGGCGCTGTTCAGCGATATCCCTGAAGCGCTGCAGAACACGGTGGAGATAGCCAAGCGCTGTAACCTGGAAATCGAACTGGGCACCTATTATCTGCCGGACTACCCGATTCCGGAGAATTTCGAGAGCGACCCCTGGTTTGCCGAAAACATCCCCTACGCCACGTTACAGGCGTGGGCGCAAAAGGCCATGACGGAAAAGTGGAGCGGCAAGGAGGGCACGCCCGACTACGCCGCTATGCTGAAGACCAATATCTTCTTCCAGAAGATCTCCTACGAGGGATTGTTTTGGCGTTTGGAAGCCATCCTGCCGGACAAGGGTGCGCAGGATTACGCTGAGCGTCTCAGGGTTTATACCGACCGCCTGCAGTTTGAGCTCGATATTATTATGCAGATGGGGTTCCCCGGTTACTTCCTGATTGTGATGGACTTTATCCAGTGGGCCAAGGACCACGATATCCCGGTGGGGCCGGGGCGAGGTTCCGGTGCCGGTTCTCTGGTGGCTTACGCACAAAAAATTACCGACCTGGACCCGCTGCAGTACGACTTGCTGTTCGAACGTTTCCTCAACCCGGAACGGGTTTCCATGCCCGACTTCGACGTTGACTTTTGCATGGATAACCGCGATCAGGTGATCAGCTATGTGGCCGACAACTATGGTCGCGACGCGGTTTCCCAGATTATCACCTTCGGCACCATGGCCGCGAAGGCGGTAGTGCGAGACGTGGCGCGGGTGCAGGGCAAGTCCTACGGCCTGGCCGATAAACTCTCCAAGCTGATTCCGCCCGACCCGGGCATGACCCTGCAAAAAGCCTTTGATCAGGAAGAGCTGTTGCGGGAGTTTCTGGAAACTGACAGCGAGGCGCCGGAAATTTGGGAGATGGCGCTGAAGCTGGAAGGGGTTACCCGCAACGTGGGCAAACACGCCGGAGGGGTGGTGATCGCACCCACCAAGCTCACTGACTTTGCGCCTCTGTACTGCGACGAAACCGGCTCTGGCCTGGTAACCCAGTACGATAAAAACGACGTGGAAGCCGCGGGCTTGGTGAAGTTCGACTTTCTCGGTTTGCGCACTCTGACGATTATCGACTGGGCGATCAAGATGATCGACCGCAAGCGTATGAAGCTGGGCGAAGAGCATCTGGATATCGCCCACATTCCCCTGGACGATGCCCAGACCTTCAAGCTGTTGAAAGCGGCGGAAACCACGGCCGTGTTCCAGCTGGAATCCCGGGGCATGAAGGACCTGATCAAACGCTTGCAGCCGGATAACCTGGAAGACATGATCGCCCTGGTGGCACTGTTCCGACCGGGGCCATTGGATTCGGGGATGGTGGACGACTTTGTGAACCGCAAACATGGTCGCGCCGAGGTGGCCTACCCGGACGCGAAATACCAGCACGAAAAACTGGAACCGATCCTCAAGCCCACCTATGGGGTGATCGTTTACCAGGAGCAGGTGATGCAGATCGCCCAGGAGCTGGCCGGCTACTCCCTCGGTGGTGCGGACTTGCTGCGACGGGCCATGGGTAAGAAAAAACCCGAGGAGATGGCCAAACAGCGCTCCACCTTCGAGGAGGGCGCCGAAAGTCAGGGGGTGGATCCCGAGCTGGCAATGAAGATTTTCGACCTGGTGGAGAAGTTCGCCGGTTACGGTTTTAACAAATCCCACTCCGCTGCCTACGCTTTGGTGTCCTACCAGACCGCCTGGCTCAAGGCCCACTACCCGGCCCATTTTATGGCGGCCACCATGTCCTCGGATATGGATAAAACCGACAAGGTGGTGACCTTTATCGAGGAGTGTCGGCATATGGGGCTGACCTTGTTGCCGCCGGACGTCAACAGTGGCGAGTTCTATTTTAACGTCGGTGACGACGACAATATTATTTACGGCCTGGGGGCTATCAAGGGGCTGGGGGAAGGCCCGATCGAGAATATTATGGAGGCCCGTCGCGAGGGAGGGCCCTTTAAAGACCTGTTTGATTTTTGTGCGCGGGTGGATTCCCGGAAGGTCAACAAACGCGCGCTGGAAGCCATGATCCGCAGTGGTGCGCTGGACTCCATCGGGCCAAAGGTGGAGCTGGATATTGATCGGGCTGTGATGTTTGCCGCCATGAACGAAGCCGTGAAGGCGGCGGAACAGAGTGCGGCCAACGCCAGTGCCGGCATGGTGGACCTGTTTGGTGACGTAGTACCCAGTGGTGGCGACGAAGACGGTGGCGACGTCTATGGCGACTTCCGCAATACCCGCGTTTGGAGCATGAAAGAGCGTTTGAACGGTGAAAAGGATACCCTGGGGTTGTACCTGACCGGCCACCCGATCGATCAGTACCACCGCGAAATCCGCCACTTGGCCCCGTCGTGCATCAACGACCTGAAGGCCGACAAAAACAACCAGCGGGTGGCTGGCCTGGTGGTGGCTATGCGGGTGATGAAGACCAAGCGCGGAGACACCATGGGCTTCGTAACCCTGGATGACCGCTCCGGGCGTATCGAGGTTGCCATTTTCTCGGATACCTACAACGAGTACCGGGACAAGCTGGTCAAGGACAGTATTCTGGTGATCACGGGCCAAGTCAGTTTTGATGATTACAGCGGCGCGCTTAAAATGCGGGCCGAGGCGGTACGTACATTGGACGAAGCCCGCCGGGAACTGGTGAGGGGTCTGAATCTGGAACTGGACGCCAGTCGCCTGCCTGCCAACGCTGCACAGCAACTGGCGTCTCTCCTGGAGCCCTACCGCCGGGGTAACTGCCCGGTCACGGTGGATTACCATCGCCACGATGCCAAAGGTCAGCTGTTGCTGGGGCCCGAATGGCGCGTGCAGCCGGACGATGAGCTGTTGCAGAATTTGCGTGACGCCTATGGCAAGCAGAGTGTGGACCTGGTCTATGATTGAGACAAAGGTCGACTCCTGCGCCCGATTAGCGTATCTTTAGCCCCCATTTGCGAATGGGCCCGCAGTTAGTGCCCTATCCGACGGAATCCAGCGGCCACATAACCCGCGCTCCCGGCGCCTGAGGGGGTGGGTGCCGTTGACAAGAAGAACAAGATCGCCGTCAACTCAGCTTAAAGCGAGTAACACAATAGACCGGAACCGATTAAAAAATACCCTGGGGTAGCTGATAGACTATGAATTTGAATTATCTGGATTTTGAGCAGCCCATTGCCGAATTGGAAGCCAAAATCGAAGAACTGCAGTTGGTGGGTAATGACAATGATCTCAATATTACCGAAGAGATCACCAGACTGCGTGAAAAGAGCATCAAGCTGACCGAGAACATCTACTCGGACCTGACTCCATGGCAGGTGGTACAGGTGGCCCGTCACCCCCAGCGCCCCTATAGCATGGACTATATCCAGCGCATTTTTACCGACTGGGATGAGTTGCACGGCGATCGCCACTTTGGCGACGACAAGGCCATTGTCGGCGGCGTTGCTCGGCTGGACGGCAAGCCGGTGATGGTGATCGGCGAAGAAAAGGGCCGCAGCGTTAACGATAAGGTTATGCGTAACTTCGGTATGCCGAAACCGGAAGGTTACCGCAAAGCGCTGCGGTTGATGGAGATGGCCGAGCGCTTTAAATTGCCGGTGATCACCCTGATCGACACTCCAGGGGCCTATCCGGGCATCGACTCCGAGGAGCGCGGTATTTCCGAGGCTATTGCCCAGAATCTGGCAGTGATGTCACGCCTGCGCACGCCGATAGTGTGTACGGTGATCGGCGAGGGCTCCTCCGGTGGTGCCTTGGCAATTGGGGTTGGTGACCAGCTCAATATGCTGCAGTACTCCACCTACTTTGTAATCTCGCCGGAAGGCTGTGCCAATATCATCTGGAAAACGGTTGAAAAGGCGCCGCTGGCGGCAGAAGCCATGGGGGTCACCTCCGATACCCTGGAGTCTCTGGGTGTTGTGGATGAAACCATTGAAGAGCCATTGGGCGGTGCTCACCGGGATATCGATGCGATGGCTGAGCGCCTCAAAGAGCGCCTCACTGCTCAGGTGTCGGAACTGAGTGCCCAGCCAATTGATGAGTTGTTGGACAAACGCTATCAGCGCCTTATGAGCTACGGCAACTGACTGCCAGCGACGCTCAGCCGCATTAAAAACGCCCGCCTTGTTGCGGGCGTTTTCAGATTCACCCCCTCCTGAGTAAATATTCACCAATTAGACTTAGAGGTCAGGCTAAATTTTGACTATGGTTGTATAGGTGAGGATGCCACTGTCTCAGGCAGGAAAACCATGATCAAGTTGGTAGGTACCCTGGCGAGCGGGTATGTATTATGTGCGTCATTATCGGGCTGTGCTTTTTTTGAGCACGACTTGAAGGCGTTACGTGAGGGTCAGGCACAGCAGCAGCAGCAGTTGGAGCAGCAGCGACAGCTGCTGGAGCAGCAGTCCAGACAATTGCAACAGTTGATGCAACAGCAAAGTGCGAAGGTCGCGTCGAGCTCACCCCCGACAGCTGTGAAAACACAGAAGCATCAGGTGGTTGATTCCGATGGCAAACTACTGTTGGGCCGGATCGAATGGGTCTGGATCAACAATGTGGATCAAGCGTTAAAAGCGCGGGTGGATACCGGTGCCGGCACCTCGTCGTTGAATGCGGTCAAGGTGGAAGTGTTTGAGCGCAATGGGCGCCGCTGGGTGCGCTTTGATTTGCCACTGGACGAAGGGGGCGATAGCAAAACCCTCGAATCCCCTCTGGTGCGCCACACCCGCCTTCGTCAGTCAGCGACAGATGGGATGGATCGGCTCCCGGTGGTGCGCCTCAAATTGCGCTTGGGCAGCTTCGTTGAAGAGACCGAATTTACCCTGGCGGATCGCTCCGGCATGATTTACCCAGTAATGTTGGGGCGGGAATTTCTGCAGGATATAGCCATCGTCGATGTGGCGCGCAAGTTTGTACAGCCTAAAACCGAGGGAGTTCTCCCTGCCCAATCTGTGTCGGGGCGTCCTTAATGGCCTCGCGCGCACCCTTTTTCCTGTTGGTGGCACTGTTGCTGATTGCCGGTGGTGCCCTCACCTATTATCGCCACCACGCCTTCGATGTACCCTGGCTGCCCGGGGATTTGCGTCGTATCTGGTCGATTGAGGCCAAAGTGGAGTTTTTCGCCGGTGGTGAGGCAGTGAAAGCCTCGCTGGCCATCCCCGACACCCAGCCGGGTTTTCAGCGTTTGAGTGAACACAGTGCCAGCCCCGGCTACGGGTTGGCCTTTATCGACGCCGACGCTGCCCTGGGGCAGGGGCGGCGGGCAGAGTGGTCGATACGCCAGGCCGAAGGGCTGCAAACGCTGTACTACCGGGTGGACATGCTGGAAGTGGGAGGGCGGGAACTGGGCGCACCGCTGCCGCCGCCGCTGGATCTGCAACTGGAGCCCGAGCCCTATGCGTCGGTGGCGGCGCAAATGCTCCAGGGCGCCACCGCCCGCTCTGCCGATGCCTATACGCTGGCCCGGGAACTGATCGGTGAATTCAATGCGCAGGAGCAACGTGCGGGACTTTTATTGCAGCGCCAAACCCGGCTGCAGTGGTTGGTCGCTCTGTTGCAGCAGGCCGGGGTGCCTGCCCGCGAGGTGCATGGACTGCTGTTGAAGGACGGCCGCCGACGCCAGGAAACAGTCAGTTACCTGCAGGTCTTCGCCAGCGCCGAAGAATACCAGTTGTTTGACGCTCAATCTGGCCAGCAGGGGCGGCCCGAGAATCTGCTATTGTGGGAGTACCGTTCGGGCTCCATTCTGGACGTGATGGGGGGGCGCCGCTCTCGGGTCAGTTTTTCCATGATTCAGCAGGAAGTGCCGCTCCAACAGTTGGTGCAGGCAATCCCCGAGCACTTGAACCCGCTGCTCAATTTTTCCATCCACAGCCTGCCGTTGGAGGAGCAGGCACTGTTTAAGGGCATTCTGTTGATTCCGGTGGGCGTGCTGGTGGTGGTGTTAATGCGCATCTTGGTGGGCTTAAAAACTTCCGGCACCTTTATGCCGGTGCTGATTGCCATCGCCTTTATCCAGACCAGTTTACTCACCGGGTTGCTTGGTTTTATCTCCATCGTCGGGGTGGGACTTATCATTCGCTCCTACCTGTCAAGGCTGAACCTGTTGCTGGTGGCGCGTATATCAGCGGTGATTGTGACAGTGATCATTATGATCTCCCTGTTTTCGGTGCTGGCCTTTCAATTAGGGGTGAGCGAAGGCATGAAAATCACCTTCTTTCCCATGATCATTCTGTCCTGGACTATCGAGCGCATGTCCATCCTCTGGGAGGAGGAGGGGCCCCACGAGGTGTTGGTGCAGGGCGGTGGATCGTTACTGGTAGCGGTGCTGGCCTACCTGGTGATGGATAACGCTCTGGTGCGCCACCTGACCTTCAATTTCCTCGGCTTGCAGTTGGTGTGTATGGCACTGGTGCTGTTGGCGGGTAGCTGGACTGGCTATCGCCTGCTGGAGCTCAAACGCTTTAAGCCTCTGGCACAGCCGCTGCCAGACATGAAAGGGAAATGAGTGCGGTGAATCAACAGCCGAGGCGACAGCCTTTGTGGCAATTCTGGCAGCGCTTTATCCACCCTGGCCACCTCAATCGGCAGGGGGTGATGGGTATGAATCGGCGCAATATTGCGTATATTGGCCGCTACAATCCCCGGCGCCTGTTCCCGTTGGTGGACGATAAACTTAAAACCAAACGTTTGGCCCTGGCGGCCGGCGTCAAGGTGCCGGAGTTGCTGGGGGTGATCGACAGTCAGCACGATGTGCGACGATTGGCTCAGCTGGTACGGGAGGCGCCCGGCTTTTGTTTAAAACCCGCCAAAGGCGCCGGCGGCAAGGGGATATTGGTGATCATCCGCGAGCAGGGTGGACTCTATTACAAGACCAGCGGCCAGACCTTGACTCTGGCGGAATTGCAGCGGCATGTCTCCAATATCCTGGCGGGGTTGTTCTCACTCGGTGGCGCCAGTGATGTGGCGTTGATTGAGGGGTTGATTCGGGCCGATCCGGTGTTTGACGGCTATACCTACGAGGGGGTGCCCGATGCTCGGGTCATTGTGTTCCGCGGTTTCCCGGTAATGGCTATGATGCGGCTCTCCACTGCGGAGTCCCAGGGCAAGGCCAACCTGCACCAGGGAGCGGTGGGTGTGGGCTTGGGTATCAGCAGCGGCCAGGCGGTGAGGGCGGTGCAGCACGATCACCCGGTGCGCCTGCACCCGGATACGGGGAAGGATCTGTTGGGCCTGAAAGTGCCCCAATGGGGTGAGCTGCTGAAAATAGCCGGTGATTGCTACGAGATGTCAGGACTGGGCTACCTGGGGGCAGACCTGGTGCTGGATCAGCAGCGTGGGCCGGTATTGCTGGAGTTGAATGCGCGGCCCGGCTTGAGTATTCAAATTGCCAATCACCAGGGGTTGCTGCCGCGCTTGCGGCGGATAGAGTCACTGGAAAATACTGACCGCCTCACCACTGAGCAGCGGTTGGACTATGCCCGAGAGCACTTTCGCTAGTTCCAGCTCGCGGCTCAAGCCGCCGCTTCCACCAGCATCTTGTCATATTTTTTGCTTAGCAGATCGTAGAATTGCTCCCGCAACTTGCTGATATCCTGTTTGATATCGGCGATTTCCTGACTGCTGATATCCTTGCGGCCGACATAAACCTGCTTGCGGAAATGGGCGATTTTGGCGCCATAGAGCCGCAGGGTCTTCTCCAGGCCTTTTTCGCCCAGCATCAGCAGCTTGGCTTCGGCATCCGCCATTTTTTTGAACTCGGCCACCAACTCCAGATTTACAGCGTCAAATTCCTGTTTCCGGGCCGGGGGCCAGCGGTGACCAAAACGGATGGATTCGATCGCCAGAGCGGAATATTTAGCGAATATATGGGTAATGTTGCCCACGTCGGCAGAGATGGCTTCCAGGGTAGCCAGGCGTTTGTTGGCCCGTGCATTAGCGGGTTTAGTGCCAGCTGGTCGACGGCGAGCCATGATCCAGGCGGAAAGGCCCGCCACCAGAGCACCCAGGCCCACTTTGACGGAGGTGTCCACCAGCTGCCAGAGAGTGACATTGTCCATAAAAACCTGCCTCGCATATAAAGAACGGTCGAAATCTCGACGGTTTTCTGTCGCACTGAACACGATTTGCAAGTAGTGGGCCAATAAGCCGAAAAAATGACTTTAACCGCCCGCCAGCTTAACGGTAAAACCCTGCTTCTCCAGTTCGGCCTTCAGGGTCTCGCGGTGGTCGCCCTGGATTTCGATGACGCCGTCTTTGACGGAGCCGCCGGTGCCGCACACCTGCTTCAGTTTTTTTGCCAGGGTTTTAAGTTCCGGCGCCGCCAGGAGCACACCACTGACGGTGGTAACCCCCTTGCCTTTTCGCCCTTTGGTTTCCCGGCGGATCCGCACAATGCCGTCACCTTCAGGAATGCCGGGGACTGCTTTTTCCGGTTTGATACGTCCCTGGTCGGTGGAATACACCAGGCGGCTGTTCTTGCTCATAGTTACTGTTACCGTGGGTGGGGGTTTATTTGGAAGGCGTGTTCTCTTCAGGGCCTCGTTTATTGGGGGGTAATTTTGCCTTGGCCAGCTTTTGGGTAAACAGGCCTGCAATGGCAACCACCACCCCCAGCGTAAACAGGTATCGGCTGTCCATCAGTCCAATTTCCCAGTAGTGGAAGAGAGGGGCGAGGATTACAGCGATAAAAATGCCCGCCGATAACAGGGTGTCGGCTTTTTCCGGGTAGACCACCCCCTGGTGGCAGTGGGGGCAGGCATAGGGCTTGCTCTTTAAGAAGTCCCGCAACAGGTTGTGTTGGCTGAGCAGTCGTTTGTCCATCGGTTTTTGACAATGGGGACAGAGCAGGGGTTTGATCAGTAGGGCCACAAAACTACCTTAAACATCCAGAAACACAAATATGAGACACAAAGGGTAAGGTCTGTGGCGGTAATTGCCAAGCACCATCTTTGGCGGATATGTGTGCAGCTGAGATGAGCGCGATTTGCGCAATTGATTTTCGCCGCCCAAACCGCATAGCATAGCGGCTATCACGCCCACAGGCAGGCTAAATACAGAAGGGCCCATTATGGCACAAGGTTCGCCAGGAGAACCTCGGATCCCCCAAAAACCACCGATGGAAGGGGGGCTGCGAGAGACGCTGTATACAGTGATTTTCGGGACTGAAACGCCGGCCGGCAAGCACTTCGATATGGTGCTGATCTACGCCATCCTGATCAGTGTACTGGCTGTGATGCTCGATTCAGTGGGCGGTTTTGCAGAAAACTACCACTTTGAGCTGTTAGTGGTGGAGTGGTTTTTTACCATTCTGTTTACCATCGAATACGGCTTGCGCATTTACTGTTCACCGCACCCCTGGCGTTATGTGCGCAGCTTTTATGGCATTGTGGATCTGTTTTCCATATTGCCCTCCTATCTCGGTTTTTTTGTGGTCGATGCCAACAATTTGTTGGTCATTCGTTTGCTGCGCATTCTGCGGATCTTCCGTATTCTCAAACTGATTCACTATCTGCGCGAGGCCAATGTGTTATTGCGGGCGATGTTGATGTCGCGCCGTAAAATTCTGGTGTTTTTCTGTTCGGTGTTGGTGTTGAGTGTGATTTTTGGCTCTATGATGTTTATTGTGGAGGGGCCTGAACACGGCTTTACCAGTATTCCGAAAAGTATTTATTGGACCATCGTGACGATTACCACAGTGGGTTATGGCGATATCACACCACAGTCAACGCTCGGGCAAATTGTGGCAGCCATGGTGATGCTGACGGGGTATTCGATTATTGCGGTGCCCACCGGAATTTTGACGGCGGAGCTGACTCAGGAAATACAGCGGGATCGCCTTGGCCGCCAGTGTAAAGCGTGCCAGCGTGGTGGGCATGACCTCGACGCTTGGCACTGCAAATTTTGCGGAGCCAAGTTGTACGGATAGCGGCGCCCACACTCTGCTTTAATGCAGGGCGTGGGGGGGGCTGGGCGGTTTGCGCGGCCCGACGCGGATATCGTTAGCTCTGCTGTCCCACAGCTGTTTGCGTGTGGGGCGCAGGTACAGTTTGGTTTCTGCCAGCTGGTTGGCTACTGTGTTGGTTGCGGTTTGACTGTGGGTTGCCTGCTCGAATATATCGCTCAGGGTCGTGCCGATAGCGGCGACCTTCTTCTCGATCGTGGCCGGGTTGGCGTGGGCATAACGCAATGCTGCGTAGATTAAACCACCGGCGTTGATGGCATAATCCGGGGCGTACAGTATATCCCGGTCGTGCAACACCTGGCCCAGATGTTCCTCGGCCAATTGATTATTGGCTGAGCCGGCAATAATGCTACAGTTAAACTCCTCCAGCGAGCGCGCGTTGATGGCCCCACCCAGAGCGCAGGGGCTGAATACGTCACAGAGAGTGCGGTGAATATCTACCGGTGCCACCACCGTGGCGCCAGTGAGTTCGCAGCACTGGTGAATACGCTCGGCATCGGTATCTGCTACGGTTAAGCGGGCACCCTCGGCGTGTAACAGTTGCGCCAACAGTAAACCCACATGCCCCAGTCCTTGAATGGCCACGTGCACGTCGTCGAGGGAGTTGTGCCCAAGGCGGTGTTTGACCGCAGCGCGCAGACCGTTAAAAACCCCTTGTGCGGTGTAAGCGGATGGATTGCCTTCTCGGGTGGTACTGGTGACGTAGTGGGTGCGGGTGGCAATAATATCCATATCCTGCGACGTTGTGCCACTGTCCACGGCCGTAATATAACGCCCTTGCAGGGAGTCGATAAAATCCCCCAGGGACTGCATTAACGCTTTGCGGTGAAAGCTGCCGTGGGGTTTCAAAATAACGCACTTGCCGCCGCCGTGGGCAATGTTGGCCAGCGCGGCTTTGTAACTCATTCCACGGGCCAGACGCGCTGCATCGCGCACCGCGCTGTCGTTATCGGGATAGTTGATGCAACGGCAACCCCCCAGTGCCGGTCCGCGCAGTGTACTGTGGATTGCCACTACGGCTTCCAAACCTGTTTGCGGGTCCTGACACAGGTGCAGCTCGCCAAGCTGCTCCCGCTTCATCAGTTCGAACATACTCAGCTCCTTTCTCCAATCCAAACACCTGTAGTATTGTTTTTCCGGTGTTTTTACTGAGGGCAAGGGCGTTTACGTAAAACGCAGCCTCTGTATTAAGTATAGAAATAGACAATCAAGCTGAGCCCTGAGTTTTAGATAATGCGGCTATATTCACCTTTGTCCTGCTTTCAGCGTTGCATAAGGTTTTAAAACTGTAGGATGGATGTTTCTCAGCATGGGTTTTAAGTGCGAAATTTAGGATAAGCCGCCTCTTGCGATTTTTGCGCTATTGCTGAAGAATTTGCGCCTTTTAGCGCGTTTGGTTGTTGTGACACTAAAGAGGTTGAAAAATGGGAATCCAGCAAGTCGAGCGTCAGTGTGTCCGCGGTTATTGTGCGACCGGTTATGAGTCGATGGCCGATACTTTTGCCGACCTGTTTGCCACTGAAGGCGAAGAGGGGGCCGCGCTGGCGATTTATCGGGACGGTGAGTTGCTGCTGAGCCTTTGGGGTGGTACCCGGGATAAGACCGGCACCCTCGCCTGGGAAGAGCATACCCAGGTCAATGTGTTTTCCGCCAGCAAGGGATTGGTGGCCCTGTGTGCGCTGCAACTGGTGGCGACAGGCAAGCTGGCACTGGATCGCCCGGTGGCGGATTACTGGCCAGCGTTTGCAGCAGAGGGTAAGGGCGAAATTTTAGTGCGTGACATTCTCTGCCATCGCAGTGGTTTGTCCGCATTCAGTCATCCGGTGGCTGATACCGCGATCTACGACTGGCGACAGATCACCGATTGTATCGCCCGCGAGAGGCCCTGGTGGGCGCCGGGAACGGCGCAGGGTTATTCGCCTATGATTTATGGCTGGATTATCGGTGAGTTGGTGCGCCGGGTAGCGGACGTCGATAGTTTTGACGCATACTTTCAGGCTCAAGTTGCCAAGCCGCTGGAGATTGCCTGCAGTTTTGGGGTGGAGGACTCCCGCCTGGCTGAACTGGCCGATGTTGGGCCGTTAAAACGCTTTAACGCCAAGTCTGGCGCGAACGATTTGGGGCGGCTGATGAAAGCCGATCCCAGTGGTGTGGTGAACAAGGCTTTTACCAATCCCATGAGTTTGATGATGGGCACCAATTCGCACCAGTGGCGACAGGCACAAATCCCGGCAGCCAACGGCCATACCAGCGCCAGGGCTCTGGCCGCGGTTTACGGTGCCCTGGCTAACGGCGGTGCCCTAAAGGGGGGCTATAGCTTGCTGCCGGAGGATTTTCTGTCCGCATGCTGGCAGGAGCAAAGTGCCGCCGATCAAGATCGGGTGCTGGGCGCCCCCTTGCGCTTCAGCCTGGGATTTATGTTGACCGGCGAGCGCGAAGACTGTCGATTCGGGCGCGGCGAACGCGGTTTTGGGCACCCTGGTGCGGGCGGCTGCCTCGGTTTTGCCGATCCGGATCACGGTATTGGTTTTGGTTATGTGACCCACCGTATGGGCCAGGGTTTGTTAGTGGATGCGCGGGCGAAAAAACTGGTGGACGCGCTGTATGAGATGTGAGGTGTCTAGTCAATGAATCGCGATAATCTGGAAGAACAGCTGATCGATCTGCAGAGTCGGGTTGCTTATCAGGAAGACACATTGCAGCAACTGAACACAGTGATTGCCGATCAGGATGCCTATATTCGCACACTGCAGGTACAGATGCAGGCGTTGGCGAAAAAGCTGGAAGACCTGACCTACTCGGTTGAGCAACGCGACAGCCGGCCTGTGGACGAGAGGCCCCCCCATTACTAATTAGTGCTCCTCGGAAGATCCAATGTCATCTATAATCAATTCTTATAAATATGGGGAATTGATATATCGCCAGTCTGCAGTTAGATTAAAAAGTGAACAGTTTTAATTTTCTGGTGTCCAGAGTGGCCAAATGGGTGGTATAAGAGGGGTTCATTGGAGCTGCGACAGCCGTTAAGAAAAGAAAATAGTGACCTGGCGATTTTGCGGCAGGCGCTGACCAGCGTGGGTGCGGTTGCCTGGCATTGGGACCTGGATGGCAATCGGTTTACCTGTTCACAACCTCTTGCAGAGGAAATGGGCTTGTCTGTGGATGGCGAGCCTTTTAACCTGCTACAGCGGGTCTCCGGGGAGGACATCCACACCCTGCCCCAGCTGGCACAGCGAGCGTTCGAAGGCAATGACACCTTCGAGGCTGTGGTACATATCGATCTGCACAATGAGCCACAACCGTTTCGCCTGATCGGCAGCCGCGTTCACCAGCCCGTCGGCAAGCAGCGCCAATTGGCGGGCATCCTGCTGGCCGGCGTGGATACCGGCTTTTTACTCAACAGTATCGTCAACAACTCCTCCATTTTGGTGTACGTCAAAGACTTGGCCGGTCATTACCTGTTTGCCAATCGCCAGTATGCCAACCTGTCCGGTGTAAGCGAGCAGGGCATCCTGGGCAAAACCGACAGAGAGCTGTTTGATAGAGGCATTGCCGAGCAGTTGCAGCGGTTTGAATCCTGGGTGGCGGAATCCGGGGAGTCGGTGCAGCTGGAAGAGCAGTTGCCCTTTAAGCAACACGACAGAACCTATTTGGCGAGCCGCTTTCCGATCCGCAACAGCCAGGGTGAGGTGTACGCTTTGGGCGGTGTGTTTACCGATATCACACTGAACAAATCCTTTGAGTCCACCATTGAGTTGCAGCGCCAGCAACTGCGTCAGGTCATCGATGCACTGCCGGCACAAATCTGGCAGTTGAATCAATGGGGCGAGATTTGCGAGTTAAATGAAAACGCGGCACAGGCCCTGGGAATTTCTGTTGAGGCAGCCAAAGGGCAAACGGTGTTGGAGGCCTTGCCCTGGTGGGACGACCCGGCAGAGCGTCACCGCGAAATCCTGCATGTGATTCGCACTGGCAAGCCCATGTTGGGATCGATGGAAACCTATGAAAAAGAGGGACAGACCTACTGGCTGAGCGTGGATAAGATCCCCATGGTCAATGCCGAGGGGGAGACTGGCCAACTGCTGTTGGTCGCCAGCGATGTCAGCGATATCAAGCGCCATGAAGAGATGCTGGCTCAAAGCATTAAAGAAGCTCAGCAAGCGCAGCGTGCCCTGCGGCAAAGTGAAGCCCGTTACCGCAACTTCATCGAGAATAGTCACGAGGGAATCTATAACTGCCAGATAGTGCCGCCGCTGGATATTGGTTTGCCGCGTGAGCAACAGATTAACCATATTCTCCAGGGAATACTGGTTCAGGAGTGCAACGATGAGTTTGCCCGCCAAAACGGATTTGAGAAAGCCGCGGAAATGGAGGGCAAGTTTCTAAAAGAGCTGATTGACGCCAATGCAATGGTGGAGATGATCGGGAACTTTGCCGGCGACGATTACCGCTTGGCGCGTTACGAGTTGCAGGGCCGTTCCCTCGGCAAAGACGAACTCTGGCTGAGCGCCAGCGTCGAGGGTATTGTTGAAGATGGGCTACTGGTGGGCTGTTGGGGCACCCAGCGCAATATCACCGAGCGCAAAAAATATCTTGAAGAGCTGGAATACCAGGCAACCCACGATTCCCTGACGCTACTTCCCAACCGTAAAAAACTCTATATCGAAGCAGAAAAATCGATCAAGCGTCGCCAGCCGGACAAATCCCTGGCGTTGATGTTGATCGACCTCGACCGCTTTAAAGAGATCAACGACACCCTGGGGCACCATATGGGCGACCGCTTGCTGAAGCAACTGGGCCCCCGCTTGGAAGCCGAAATCGCAAAGTACGAAGGGATGGTGGCGCGTCTGGGCGGCGACGAATTTGCGGTGATGTTGACCGCTTTGGATGAAGCCGAGGCGCTGGAGCGAGCGGTCCACATCCTTAACGCCATCAATCAGACCTTTGACCTGGTGGATTTTAAGGCCGATATCAGCGCCAGTATCGGCATCTCCTTTTGCCCCAAGCACGGCGATGATGTGGGTACGCTGATGCGTTACGCGGATGTGGCCATGTATCGGGCCAAGACCGAGTCGCTGGGCACCCTGGAATATTCGGCGGAATTTGACAAACACAGCCCCAAACGCCTGACCCTGATGAGTGACTTGGGGCGTGCTATCCGGTCGGATCAGTTGCACCTGCACTTTCAGCCGAAGCTGGATTTGATCGGTGGTTGTATCTGCGGCTTTGAGGCGCTGTTGCGCTGGACCCATCCGAAGCACGGCACCATTCCGCCCGGCGAATTCGTCCACCTGGCGGAATCCACCGAGCTGATTCATCCGTTGACCTTGTGGGTACTGGACGCTGCAGTGGCCCAGTGCCGACGCTGGCGCGACCAGGGGCTGGATTTGGTGGTGTCGGTTAACCTATCCACCCGCAATCTCTTGGATGAGCAGATCGCGAACCACGTGCACGATGCCTTGACCCGGCATGGCGTTCCCGCGACGGCATTGGAACTGGAAATTACCGAAAGCAGTATTATGGCGGACCCCAAGCGCGCCCTGGCGGCGCTGGAGGCGGTCTCCGCCTTGGGGGTGTTCCTCTCCATTGATGACTTTGGGACCGGCTATTCGTCCCTGGCCTATTTGAAACGTTTGCCGGTCAATGCCCTGAAAATAGATTACTCCTTTGTGGTCGATATGCTGAACGATGAACAGGATGCGATTATCGTCAACTCCACCATAAACCTGGCGCATAACCTGGGGTTGAACGTTGTGGCTGAAGGGGTCGAAGGGACGCAGGTGTTGCAGCGGCTCACCGAAATGGGTTGCGACCAGGTGCAGGGTTACCATCTCGGCAGACCGATGGACGCTACTCAGCTGTTGGACTGGTTGGCCCTGTCGCCCTTTCAGGTAAAACGGATCTAGCCGGCGCTATCCGGGCGATCAAAGCTCCGCCTTTTCCTGCATTTTGCGAACCTCTTTCAGACGCTCCTGCAGTAGGGCGGTGGTGTGAAAGTTGCCCTTGGCCAGTTTTAACGCGTTGTTGATCTGTTTCTGCGCCTTGTCGTAAATCCCGTTGAGGATAAAGTACTCGGCCCGAGCCTGGTGCACACCGAGGATATTGCCCGCCAGTCCATGCACTTCGGCCAGCAGGTACCACACATAGTCGTCCTTGGGTCGAATGCGACTGTAGGCTTCCAGAACCTTTTCGCTCTGGGCGTAATAGCCGGCGCGCATCAGGGCTTCGGCGTAGCGAATATTCAGCGGGTGGTTATTGGGGTTGGTTTGCAGGTGCTCGCGAATAATCGCCAGCGCTTGATCAAACTGCTCGGCGGCCAGTTCAATATCGGCCGCCGCCACCTGGTAGATGATACTCTTGGGCGCTTTCTCCAGCAGTGGCTGGAGGGTTGCGCGGGCTTTTTCAAACTGGCCGGCCTCCGTCAGCGCCAGTGCCAGGCCGTAGCGGCTGGCGTCCATGGACAGGGACTCGCCTTCCAGCTCACTGGTAAAGCGTTTGACCGCCTGTTGAGGTGTCTGTTCGTGGGCCAGGCGAATACGGGCCCGCATGAGGTGGAAATCCAGACTGGCCTGGTATTGCTTGCGCCGGTATTTGGCCGCGCGATTGCGGGAATCGGCAATCCGGTTTTCAGTCACCGGGTGGGTGAGCAAGAATTCCGGCGGCTTGCGTGTGTAGCGGGTGGCTCGCAGCATACCTTCAAACATGGCGGGCACGGCGTGGGGGTCCATATCGGCCCCCACCATTGTCAGCATGCCGATGCGGTCCGCCTCCTGTTCGTTCTGGCGGCTAAAGCGCAACTGGGAGTCCAGCGCCGCGGCCTGGGTAGCGGTCAAAGCCGCCAGGCCGGCGTCGCCACCGGCGGTTGCCGCCAGCACCAGGCTGGCGAGCATGGCCGCCATAGTGGGAATGCTGGCGTTTTTCTGTTGCTCCACGCCGCGGGCGAAATGCCGCTGGCTTAAGTGTGCCAATTCATGGGACAGTACCGAGGCCAGTTGGTGTTCGGACTCGGCATACAAAAAGAGCCCGGTGTGGACACCCACAACACCGCCAGGTACGGCAAAGGCGTTCATGGTGGGATTTTCCACCAGAATCAATTCCAGGCGGCGGTCCTGGAGTTGGCTGTGCTGTGCCAGTTTGTTTAATAAGTGTTCAAGGTAGTCGTTTATCAGCGGGTCGGAGGACGTGGGTACGCGGCTGCGGTACAATCGCAGCCAGGTTTGCCCCAGCTCGTACTCTTTGGCCGGTGAAACTATTGCCGAGCTGGCGTCTCCCAGTTTGGGGAGCTCTATTTCATTGGCCTGGATCTCCGGAGCGGAAAAGCCCGAAAAGGCGCACGCCAGTGCCACAGTGGCTGCGACGAAACGCCGGGTTATCCACCAGGAGCGGGTACGTGATGTTGCTTGGGACACGATGTGGGCAATCTCCTCTATCATTAGACTTACTGTATCGGTTTCGCCGACAATATGGTAGCCGGGCTTGCCTGAATTCCCGCTAAACGGTGGATTGATTTTCCGGGTCAACGAGTATATTGGATGACCGCAAGGCCTATTCGTTCACTGTGGTAGAGCAAATACCATAAACCCGGCATTGACTTTATCGGGTTTATGGGGCGGCGTATGGGCGCACCGCTAGCCCAAGCTGGCGTGAGCCAGCGAAATACAAGGAGATTGACACAGATACGCCAGTATTTCGTGGGCGACAATTCACAGGTCATGACGACCTGTTGAATTGAGGGGTAAAAGTTAAAGTTATAGATTGGGTTTGAGGTAATTAAAGACAATGACAACGGATTTACCGGTAGTGGCTGTTATCGATGCATCGGGTTTGACCTGTCCGCTCCCCCTGTTAAAGGCGAAACAGGGGCTGAAACCCCTGGCTGTGGGTGAGTGCCTGAAAGTGGTCGCCACCGACCCCGGTTCTGTGAGAGACTTCAACGCCTTTGCGGACTTGAGTGGCAATGAACTGATTGCCTTTGAAGAGATCGATAACCGCTATATTTATGTCATCAAAAAGGCCTGAAGGAGTACTTAAAGGGCCTGACTGCCAGCTGGGGCTGGCAGCCAAAAAAAATAAGGTTTTTCATGCTGAATATTCTCCGCGGCTGGTTTCATCGCTACTTTGCTGACGAAGAAGCGGTGTTGCTGGCACTGCTCTTGACTGTGGCCTTGGTGGTGATGCTCACCATGGGCACAATCCTGGCGCCCATGATTGCCAGCGTGGTTATCGCTTTTTTGTTGCAGGGCATGGTGTCCCGGTTGGAAAGTTGGGGCATGCCCCACCTGGGGGCGGTGACCGTCGCCTTCCTGGTGCTGGTGGGGATGCTGGCCGCCAGCATGTTGGTGTTGTTGCCGGCCATCTGGGCGCAATCCATCAAGCTGTTTTCCGAAGTGCCGCGTATGCTGACCGAATGGCAGCAGCTGTTGCTGTTGCTGCCAGAACAGTACCCCAACCTGATCAGCGAGTCGCAGATCGAGCAGTTGATCTCTATGGCTGGTCGAGAGTTGGGCGGTTTGGGGCAGTCCATAGTCTCCTTTTCGGTGACCAACCTGCCGGTTTTGGTGACTGTGTTGGTGTATTTGATCCTGGTGCCCATTCTGGTGTTTTTCTTCCTCAAGGACAGTGATGCCATTATCGAGTGGGCGGCGTCTTTTCTGCCCAAGGAGCGCCCCGTGATGAGCAAAATCTGGCACGAGATGAATGACCAGATTGCCAATTACGTGCGCGGCAAGGTGATGGAAATTTTCATCGTGGCTGCGGTGAGTTATGTCGCCTTTGCCATTCTCAAACTGAATTACGCCATCTTGCTGGCTCTGGCGGTGGGGTTGTCGGTAGTGGTGCCCTATATCGGCGCCGCGGTGGTAACCCTGCCAGTGGCCATGATCGGTTTCTTCCAGTGGGGCTGGGGGTCGGAATTCTTCTATTTGCTACTGGTCTATGGAATTATTCAGGGGCTCGACGGCAATGTGCTGGTGCCGCTATTGTTTTCTGAAGCCGTGAATCTGCATCCGGTGGCGATTATCCTGGCGGTACTGGTATTTGGAGGATTATGGGGCTTCTGGGGGGTGTTTTTTGCCATTCCCCTGGCGACCTTGATTAAAGCGATCCTCTATGCCTGGCCCCTGGAGGACCAAGAAGCGATGGTGGCAGACTAACTTTTAACCAGAGGGGTGAATGCGATGCAGCGACAGCAGGGATTTGGGCAAAGATGGGAGCCCCGGTTGACGGAAATAGGGCTCACGCTCTTACTGCTGGTTGTCACTATCTTCTCCCCTTCGGGGTTGGCCAGCGCCGCTGCAGAAAACCCGCTGCCGGTGGAGATTGTCGCCAGTCCGGGAGACACAAACGCTTACCGTTTTCTGGTGTTGCCCAATCAGCTGCGGGTGTTGTTGATTTCCGATACTGCGACGGAAAAGGCCGCAGCCTCGCTGGATGTGTATGTGGGCAGCGCCCAGGATCCAGTAGACCGCGGCGGTTTGGCTCACTTTTTGGAACATATGTTGTTCCTCGGCACGGAAAAATACCCCGAAGCCGGTGAATATCAGACCTTTATCAGTGCCAATGGTGGCAGTCACAATGCCTACACGGCCTCGGAACACACCAACTATTTCTTTGATATCAAAGCGGAACAACTGGATGAAGCGCTGGATCGCTTTTCCCAGTTCTTTGTTGCGCCGCTGTTTACCGCCGAGTATGTGGATCGTGAACGCCATGCGGTGCACTCCGAATACAAAGCCAAAATCAAGGATGACTACCGGCGCACCCTGGATGTCTATCGTCAGCTGGTAAACCCCGATCACCCCATGGCCAACTTCAGTGTGGGCAGTCTGGATACCCTGGCGGACCGCTTGCCAACCTCGGGCGACGAAGATCGGGTGCGCGACGACTTGTTAACCTTTTATCAGCGCTATTATTCGGCAGATATTATGACCCTGGTGGTGCTGGGGCGGGAGTCGTTGGATCAATTGGAGGTAATGGTCCGCGGTCGCTTTGCCCTGATTCCCAAGCGGGCCTCCACTGGCGAGGAGCGAGGGTTTCATCACGGGCAGTTTATTTTCCACGAAGGTTTTTTGCCCGCCGAAGTACAAATTGTACCGGAGAAAGAGCAGCATCGACTGTCGTTGATCTTCCCGCTGCCACCGGTAGATGCCTACTATCGGGAGAAGCCCCTGTCCTACCTGGGCAACATATTGGGGCACGAAGGCCAGGGCAGTGTGCTGTCACTGTTAAAACGACAGGGTTGGGCTGAGGGGCTGAGTGCCGGCGCCGGCTTTACCGATCGGGACACCGCTACTTTTAACATTACTGTGTCTCTGAGTCCGGAGGGTGTAAAAAACAGGGAAATGGTTATCGCCCTGGTGATCGAGACCATCAATAATCTGCGTGACGACGGTGTCGAAGGCTGGCGTTTTGATGAGCAGCGACAGTTAGGGGATATCGATTTCCGTTTTCGCGAAAAAGGCGAACCGATCCACACGGTCAGCAGCTTGTCCAATGCCCTGCACTACTATGCGCCGGAAGATGTGTTGCGCGGTCCCTACCTGTACCAGAAGTTTGACAAAAAGCTGATTGAGGATTTTCTCTCCTATTTGAGACCGGATAATGTGCTGGTGTCTCTCAGCTCGCCAAGCGTCGAAACCGACAAGACCACCAGCCTCTATGCAGTGCCCTACGGGGTGCAGGCGCGGGACAAAAAGCCGGTAAAACTGCCGCGCAAGTTGAAAAAGCAGCTGCGGTTGCCGGAAGAAAACCCGTTTATTCCCCGGCAACTGGCGGTTAAATTGCCGCCGGCGATGATCCCGTCTGGTGCGGTTGCCACCGATGCTGGGGTGCCATCACTGCTGAAGCAGACTGACGAGTTTCGGGTCTGGTTTAAACAGGAGCATCGCTTCCAGGTGCCCAAGGCCAATATCCGGGTGCGGGTCAAATCGCCGCTGGCGGCGAAGTCTGTGGAAGGGGCGGCAAACATGCAACTGTTTACCGCCCTGGTCAAAGACAACCTCAATGAGTTTAGCTACCCGGCTGCGCTGGCGGGCCTGGACTACTCAATCAGTGCCAACAGTCGCGGTTTCGATATCGCCATTGGGGGTTACAATGACCGCCAGGGATTGTTGCTGACCCGTATCCTGAAGGAGTTGGTCAAACCCCGGTTTGAGAGGGAAAGATTTGAGAATGTAAAACGGGAAGTCATCCGCCGCTGGAACAATGCCGCCAAACGTCCTCCCTATGTACAGTTGTTAAATGAATTACCGGTAACCCTGTTTGCCCCCTATTGGAGTGAGGCGGAACTGGTGGCCGCGCTGGAGCAACAGACCCTGGCAGGGCTGCAAAAGTTCGCCTCGCGCCTGTTGACCGGTGTGTCAGTAGATGCGCTGATTCAGGGTAACCTCTATCCGCAGGAGGGTTTGAAGCTGGCGACGCTGCTGGAGCGCAAGCTGGTGCGAAACTCCCAGGCGTTACCTTTGGCCGAAGCCAGGGTTATGAAACTGGAGGCCAAGGACGACAAACCCTGGCTGCGGGCGCTGCCGGTGGACCATCGTGACAATGCGGTGGCGCTCTATGTACAGGGCTTGGCCGACAGTACCCAGGATGCCGCCCACATGCTGGTACTTCGACAGGTGCTGCAGGCGCCGTTTTTCCACGAATTGCGCACGGAAAAGCAGCTGGGTTATATCGTGTTTGCTACCAACATGGGCTTGAAAGAGGTGCCCGGTGCGGCTTTGGTGGTGCAGTCGCCAACGGCATCGGCGGAACAGTTGATCGACGAGATCGGAGGTTTTGTCTCCAGCTACGGCGACAGCTTGCCCGAGAATCTGGCCCAGCACCAACAGGCCGTCATTCACAGCCTGCTGGAGCAACCTAAAAACCAGGCAGAGCAGGCGAGGCGCTATTGGGAGAATATCCTGCACGAAAACTTCAGCTTTGATCGCCGTAAGAAGCTGGCCGAAGCGGTAGAGGCGGTTACCGTTGAGTCATTTGCCGCCTACTATGCCAAGGTAATGCAGGTGCCCCAGCGTCGCATGTGGTTAACCTCACGGGGGCTGGTGCAGCCGGCCCGGGAGTTTAACGCCATTGAGGCGCAGACCGCTTATAAAAGCAGCCAGCCTTTTTACCGTTACCCCTGATCAGGCGCGTACCGATCGCTATTGGGCAATTGCCATCCAATGGCGATCGGCTGCGCCAGTGATCTCCTCGACTGCCACCCCTGTGGTCTACTGACACTCCCCAACATTGGCACAGCGGCTTAAAAGCTACCTTGTGTGACACTATTAGTAAGGAATCACTACATCATGTAGTACTTTTACAATATTTTTCGGCGGTTTTTGCTGTCGTGTGGCATATTTCGCCCTTGCCCTTGTAAAATCATGAAAAAAATGTAATTTGCGTTGAGTTTTATTCCTCCTGAGCTGGATTTTTGATCCGCTAAATGTAAAAATACTACAAATTTTAAAACACTGACTGATGGGTACGGTTCTTGGAACCCAAAACCAGTATCTGCCGCCGTGAATCAACGGAGGAAATCCCTTCTATACTCTAGGTGGCTTGGTCGGTTCGCGACTTTGACCTAATGGGCCCTCACAAGGGGCAAAATACCGAGGAGAAATAAATGCAAGAGGAAGTAGATGCGCTCGAAACGCGCGAGTGGCTAGATGCAATGCACTCCGTGATTCGTTATGGAGGTAAAGAGAGAGCCGCTTACCTGCTGAAAATGCTCAACGAGCGTGCCACTGATTCTGGTGTGCAGTTACCCGCCGCTATCACCACCCCCTACCGCAATACCATCCCCGTCACCGCTGAAAAGCGTATGCCCGGCGACCTGTTTATGGAGCGTCGTATCCGGTCCCTGATCCGTTGGAACGCGTTGGCCATGGTTATGCGGGCCAATGACAACGATGATGGCCTGGGTGGTCATATCTCCAGTTTTGCTTCTTCCGCAACCCTCTATGACGTGGGTTTCAACTATTTCTTCCGCGGTAGCGACGGTGATCATCCCGGTGACCTTGTCTACTTCCAGGGCCACGTAGCGCCCGGTATGTACGCCCGTTCCTACCTGGAGGGCCGTTTTAACGAAGAGCAGCTGGATAACTTCCGCCGCGAGGTGGATGGCAACGGTCTGTCCTCCTATCCACACCCCTGGCTGATGCCGGAGTATTGGCAATTCCCCACGGTGTCCATGGGGCTGGGCCCCATTATGGCGATTTACCAGGCACACGTTATGCGTTACCTGTCTGCCCGCGGTTTGTCTCCCCGCGGTGATCGCAAGGTCTGGGCCTTCCTGGGCGACGGCGAATGTGATGAGCCGGAAGCGCTGGGCGCCATCTCCCTGGCCGGTCGCGAGGGTCTGGAAAACCTGATTTTTGTGGTGAACTGTAACCTGCAGCGTCTGGACGGCCCTGTGCGCGGTAACGGCAAGATTATTCAAGAGCTGGAAGGTGTATTCCGCGGTGCCGGCTGGAACGTCATCAAGGTGATCTGGGGCCGCCATTGGGATGCCCTGCTGGAAAAGGACACCACCGGCCTGCTGCAAAAACGTATGGACGAGGTCTGCGACGGTGAGCTGCAGAACTACAAGGCCAACGGCGGCGCCTACACCCGCAAGCACTTCTTCGGCAAATACCCGGAGCTGCTGGAGCTGGTGAAGGATATGTCCGACGACGATATTATGGCCCTCAACCGCGGTGGTCACGATCCGTTCAAGGTGTACGCGGCTTACGCTGAAGCGGTGGCCCACAAAGGCCAGCCGACTGTGATTCTGGCCCAGACCGTAAAAGGTTACGGCATGGGTTCTGCCGCCGAGGCCATCAATGTCACCCACTCGGTGAAAAAGCTCGATATCGACAACTTGCGCAACTTCCGCGACCGTTTCGGTATTCCCGTTTCCGACGAAGAGCTGCAGAGTGTGCCTTACTACCGCCCCGCGCCCGACAGCCCGGAGATGGCTTATATGCGCAAGCGTCGCGAGGTACTGGGCGGACCGTTGCCCAAGCGCCAGGCGGACTTCAGTGCTCTGGAAGTCCCCCCGCTGGAGGCTTTCAAAGGTCAGCTCAAAGGCAGTGGCGAGCGCGAGATGTCCACCACCATGGCCTTTGTGCGGGTACTCTCTTCCCTGGCCAAAGACAAGCACATCGGCGAGCGTATCGTGCCGATTGTGCCGGACGAAGCCCGTACCTTCGGTATGGAAGGCATGTTCCGCCAGCTGGGCATCTACTCCTCGGCGGGGCAGAAGTACACCCCCCACGATGCTGACCAGATCATGTATTACAAGGAAGACAAAAAGGGTCAGATCCTGGAAGAGGGCATTAACGAAGCGGGCGCCATGTCTGCCTGGATTGCGGCTGCAACGGCTTACAGCAATAGCAACTGCCCGATGGTGCCCTTCTATATCTACTACTCCATGTTTGGCCATCAGCGTATCGGTGACCTGGTGTGGGCTGCCGGCGACAGCCAGGCGCGCGGTTTCCTGATTGGCGCCACTGCCGGGCGTACCACCCTCAATGGTGAAGGCTTGCAGCACCAGGACGGACACAGCCATGTGCTGGCCAACACCGTCCCTAACTGTCGCAGCTACGACCCCGCCTACAACTACGAGTTGGCGGTGATTATCCAGGACGGTATCAAGCGCATGTTCGGTGAGAAGGAGAACTGCTTCTATTACATCACCACCATGAACGAAAACTACGTCCACCCGGAAATGCCCGTGGGCGCAGAAGAGGGCATCATCAAGGGCATGTACCTGCTGGAAGAGGGCAAGAAGAAAAAGTCCAATCCCCGCGTACAGCTGATGGGTGCCGGTACCATTTTGCGTGAAGTGCGCGCTGCCGCTGACATTTTGCGCAGCGAGTACGGCGTGGAAGCCGATGTGTGGAGCTTGACCAGTATCAACGAATTGACCCGCGACGGTCAGCGCGCTGAGCGTTGGAACCTGCTGCACCCGGAAGCCGAGCCGCGTAAGGCTTACATTACCGAGCAGCTGGAAGGTCGCGAAGGCCCGGTGATTGCCGCTACCGACTACCTGAAAACCTACGCCGAGCAGTTGCGTGGCTACATTCCGGCGGATTACAAGGTGCTGGGTACTGAAGGTTTTGGCCGCAGTGATACTCGCGCCAAACTGCGCCAGTTCTTCGAGGTGAACCGCAACTACGTCACCGTAACCGCTCTGAAAGCGCTGGCGGATCAAGGCAAGCTGGATGCCAAGGTGGTCTCAGAGGCTATCGTCAAGCTGGGTATCGATGCTGAAAAGCGCGACCCCATCAGCTGCTAACAGGAGTGTAGAGAACCGTGACGATTCAAGTTATTACCGTTCCCGATATTGGCGGCGCCGAAAACGTCGATGTGATTGAAGTCTGTATCGCTCCAGGCGATAGCGTAGAAGCAGAGCAGTCACTGTTAGTACTGGAAACCGACAAGGCCTCCATGGAAGTGCCCTGTCCCGAGGCCGGCAAAATTGTCAGTGTCAAAGTCAACGAAGGCGATACCGTATCCGAAGGGGATGCAATTGTAGAGCTGGATATCCAGGGCGCCGCAGTGACCGCCGCAGTTACGGCGGCCGAGCCTGCACCAGCTCCGGTTGAACAAGCCAGTGAGGTGTCTGAGGTGAGCGACACAAGTGCTACGGCAAGCAGCGACATGCCTTTGATTGTACCCGACCTCGGTGGTGCCGAGAATGTGGACGTCATTGAGGTCTGTGTGGCGGTCGGTGACGAAGTCAACGAGGGTGATTCCCTGATCGTACTGGAGACCGACAAGGCCTCCATGGAAATCCCGGCACCGGCGGCAGGCAAAGTTGCTGCCCTGAGTGTTGGTGAAGGTGACAAGGTATCCGAAGGCGATAGCATTGGCAGCTTGTTGGCCGCTGGCGCAGCGCCAGTAGCGGAAGCCCCTGCCGTTGAATCAGCTCCCGCCCCGGTTGCTGAGGCGGCACCACCCGCGACTCCCGCGCCCGTGGCGCCGGCCGCGACTCCCGCGCCCGTGGCGCCGGCCGCCGCGGGTGGTGAGCAGCCGATCACCGTGCCCGACCTCGGTGGTGCGGAAAATGTCGATGTGATTGAAGTGTGTGTCGCTGTCGGCGATGAAGTGAGCGAAGGGGATTCTCTGATCGTGTTGGAAACCGACAAGGCCTCTATGGAGATCCCGGCACCGGCCAGTGGCAAGATCACCAGCCTGGCACTGAGTGAGGGTGACAAGGTCTCCGAAGGTGATGCAATTGGTGTGATGCTGGCCGAAGGCGCTGCACCGGCACCGGCCGCAGCGCCTGCGCCTGCCCCGGCGGTAGCCCCCGCACCGGCAGCCCCGTCCCCCGCACCGGCAGCGGCTCCGACCGCTGCCGCAGCACAGGGCAAGGACGATGGCATTTACGCCGGACCCGCGGTGCGTAAACTGGCGCGTCAGCTGGGTGTGGATATGAAAGAGGTCAAAGGAAGTGGTCCGCGCAACCGCCTGACCAAAGACGATATCCGCGCCTATGTGAAACAGGTGATCAAGGAGAAGGACGAGAAGAAAATCACTGGTGGAACCGGCATACCACCGGTGCCGGAAGTCGATTTCTCCCAGTTTGGTCCGGTCGAAATGGTGAAGATGAGCAAAATCAAAAAGCTCACTGCTGCCAATATGAGCCGCAACTGGCTCAACGTGCCCCACGTCACCCAGTGGGACGAGGCCGACATCACCGAACTGGAGGCCTTCCGCAAAGACATGAAAGCCGAAGCGGAAAAGCGTGGCACCAAACTGACGCCGTTGCCGTTTCTGCTGAAAGCCGCGGCTGCGGCCCTGCGCGCTGAACCCAGCTTTAATGTCTCCATGCACGCCGATGGCGAGCACATTGTGCAGAAAGACTATGTGCATATTGGTATCGCCGCCGACACACCCAATGGTCTGGTGGTGCCGGTACTGCGCGACGTGGACAAAAAAGGCTTGTGGCAGATTGCCGACGAAGTCAATGTGCTGATCAAAAAGGCCCGCGATGGCAAACTGACCCCCAAAGACATGCAGGGTGGTTGTTTTACCATCTCCAGTCTGGGGGCGATGGGCGGTAACGGCTTTACGCCGATTGTGAACGCGCCGGAAGTGGCCATTATGGGCGTCTCCAAAGCCCAGGTGAAGCCGGTGTGGAACGGCAAGGAGTTCGAGCCGCGCAATATGCTGCCGTTGACCGTCTCTTACGACCATCGCGCCATCAACGGTGCCGACTGTGGCCGTTTCTTTACTTATCTGGTAGGAGCCATCGCCGATATCCGTCGGCTGTTGCTCTAAGCCATCACCCTATTCTTGGGTTTTGCAGTCGGGCCGGCGGCAACACCGGCCTGGCTGTGGATCTCGGAATGCTGTACCTCCCGATTAGTTGCCTATCGGCAGTGACATTGGGCTCAAAGTCTATCGGATTTTTCCGTCCGTTTTGCCGGAGTGAGCAATCACTCCGGCTTTTTTGTTCAGGATGAACGGTATACCCTAAACAACGGGCACAAGTGCCGCGGGCGCATGGACACCCAAAACACTTCGCGGGGTGGGCCCTGCGCAGGAGCGGCGGTGGTCACAATTTACGCTGGTGGTGCACCCTTAATTCATGTATAAAATGTAACCGCCAAATATGTAAAAGGAAGGCTTGGGGGAATTTTATGCAACGGGTGATTTTTAACCAGAAGGGCGGTGTGGGTAAATCCAGCCTAACCTGCAATCTGGCAGCTATCAGCGCCGAACAGGGTTACAAAACCCTGGTGATTGACCTGGATATCCAGGGCAACAGCAGCTGCTACCTGGGAGTGGATACCTACGCTCCGGAAAACCGACAATCTGTCGATGGAACCGTTGCCGGATTGTTTAAGCAAAGTATCAGTGGCTGGCTGTCGGTGAAGAAAAAAGCCATTGAGTTTGTGCAGCCGACGGCATTTGAAAATCTCTACCTGATGCCCTCCAGTCCCGCTTTGGACGATATCGAACAGGAGCTGGAACGGCGCTACAAAATCTACAAGTTTCGTGACGCCCTGGGAGAATTGAGTCACGAGTTCGACCGCATCTATATCGATACCCCGCCACAGTTCAATTTCTATAGCAAATCCGCCCTGATTGGTGTGGAGCATGTGGTGGTGCCTTTTGACTGCGACAGTTTTTCCAAGCAGGCACTCTACAACTTGATGGAGAATATCGTTGAATTGCAAGAAGACCACAACCGCAATCTTGGGGTAGAGGGTATTGTGGTCAATCAGTTTAACGCTCAGGCCCGTTTTCCAAAGGAGTTGATTGAGGAGCTGGTCAACGAAGAGTTGCCTGTCTTAAAAAGCCACCTCTCGTCCTCCGTCAAAATGAAAGAAAGCCACCACGCGCAAAAGCCGATGGTGTATTTCGCGCCGAGCCACAAACTCACTCAGCAACTGCGGCAGTTACACGCTGAATTGGAGGGTGAGGAGATGGCAGTAGCGAGTACTGTGGAGGTGGAAGCCGAAAACTGAAGATTTCCCTGTGCCGGGCACGGTCAACGAGCATGACACACTCATCATCGAATAAAAACGGATCCCTGTTTAATGGTGTTCAAACGCTTGCGGCTGGTGTGATAAGGTTCACCGGCAGTCATTGAAGGGTGTGTCACATGGGAAAAGCTGCGATCGTGATTGGCGCCACCGGTGTTGTGGGGCGGGCGCTTGTTGATCAACTGGTGGTGGCCAGCCATATCGACGAGGTTGTCACCTTGACCCGTCGCCCGGCACCCCATAGCAGCCCCAAGGTGCACAACCGGGTGGTGGACTTTGAACGGCTGGGGGATTATGCCGATGCCTTTAAAGGCGATCTGTTTTTTTCCTGCTTAGGCACCACCCGCAAATTGGCGGGCTCCATTGAGGCCCAGCGGCGGGTGGATCTGGATTATCAATATCATGCGGCGCAGCTGGCAGCGGAGCAGGGGGTAGAACACTGTCTGTTAGTGTCCTCCAGTGCGGCCAATGCCAGCAGCGGCAATGCCTATCTGCAAATGAAAGGTGAGCTGGAACAGCGGCTAACCGCCCTGCCTTTTAAGCGTCTCAGTATTTTCAGGCCGTCATTGTTATTAGGGCAACGCAGTGATCTGCGCATCGGCGAAAAGATTGGTGCCTGTGTGATGCCGGTGCTCTGTTTGTTGCCTGGACTGCGACGCTACCGTCCCATCCGAGGCAGCGAGGTGGCGGCAAAAATGGTTCGCGTGAGTGCGGCGTCGGGTGAGGGCTGTGAAAGTTTTGACCTGGACGCGGTTTTCCCTGCGAATTGATCGGGTGCTCCGCAATGACGGTCTGGCTGGCCCCCATCGACAACTATTGTGAACGCTTGGCGCCGGGTCTGTGGGGTGAGCCGCTGAACACCGTTTCCAATCTGGCGTTTTTTGTGGGCGCTTTCGCTGCCTGGCGCTATGGACAGCGACACCGTGCCCACACGCCTGGCAGTTATTGGCTGGTACTGTTGTTTACGTTGATCGGGGTTGGCAGCAGCCTGTTTCATACCTTTGCCAACGAGTGGAGTATGATGGCCGATATTGTACCCATCTATCTCTATGAACTGAGCATTATCAGCCTTTACGGCGCGGCGATAGGACGGCAGCGCAGTGGTCGGCCCTTGCGGTACGCCGCTGTGACACTGACATCGTTCGTTCTGTTGGCCGTGCCTTTTGCCATGATGCCAGGGCACTGGTTGAACGGCTCGGTGGGCTACCTGCCCGCCTGGCTGTTTACACTGGGGTTGGGTGTTTACCATTGGCGTTTTTTCCCGTTGCAACGTTATGCATTGTTGCACGCCTGTGGGCTGTTGGCCCTATCTCTGACGTTCCGTTCCGTGGATATGGCCGTGTGTGAACCCTTGCCGGTGGGCACCCACTTTTTGTGGCACCTATTAAACGGCGGGCTCCTCTACCTGACGTTGGTCGCCTACATATCGATCCAGCAAGCCCGGCGGCGGCAGCGAGCCGTTTAGACTCCCAGGTAAAACAAAAGACTTAACCATCAGCCCCCCGGTTCTTCTTAATTGTCCGCCACCAGTTGATCGCCTTTCCTTTTCGCTAAATCAGTGCAAAGCTGCGCGGATAGGTAATTGGCCAACAATCTCGGCCTCAATATCCAGCAGTTCACCCAGGCGTTGGTCCACCACGTTGGTTGCAAAATAGTCCCGCGCCAGCTCCACAAACAGGTGGTGGTGGCGGGATTCGGATTCGGTGATGGCGCGGTAGAAGTCTTTCAACGGACCTTCCTCCAGCGCATCCGCCACCAGGCCAAAACGCTCACAACCCCGGGCCTCGACGATGCCTCCCACCAATAGACGGTCGAGCATATAGACGTCGCTGCCTTTGCGAAAGGCCTTGCGGAACTCGTTGATATAGGGGTCTTTGGCGTCGGTACCCAGAATCAGGCCGCGCTCGGTGATGATTTTCACCACCTCGCGAAAATGGGCCATCTCTTCAATCGCCAGATCCACCATGGCCATCACCAGTTTGGTGCGGTCCGGGTAGTGGGAGAGCATGGAGTTGGCCATGCCCGAGGCTTTTTTCTCTGCCGCGGCGTGGTCGAGCAAAAAAGCATCAAAGTCGTCCAGCACCGCTTCGGTCCAGGCGTGGGGAGTGGCAAAACGCAAATCAAACATAGAGGGCATCGGGTCTAGTCATTCAATGGGCGGCCATTATAGCCGTTATGTGACTAAACCCCCATGCCGTAGATCAATCAGCTGTCTCCATATGACGAGGACTGTGGGAAGCCGTCACGCGTTGTCCAGCATTAACTGCCTACCCGCTCAACACGCCGGTCAATCACTGATCAGCGAGGGCCTGAATCGGACAAAAAAACTGTTATCTGTCACCGGGGGCACTATAATAGGCCGCCATTGAGCCGCCTGCGCGCTGACAATGCAGACAATAACAGGGTAATTGAATGATTATTAAGCCAAAAGTTCGTGGATTTATGTGTATCACCACTCATCCGGTGGGTTGTGAAGCCAATGTGAAACAGCAGATCGACTTCGTAAAGTCGCAGCCTGCTGTTGAAGGGGCACCCAAGCGGGTGCTGGTAATCGGTGCCTCTACCGGTTACGGCTTGGCCGCACGTATCACTGCCGCTTTTGGCGCAGGGGCCTCCACACTGGGCCTGTTCTTTGAGAAAGAGGGCACCGAGAGGAAGCCCGGTACTGCCGGCTGGTACAACTCCGCTGCGTTCCACCAGTTTGCCGAAGCGGAGGGCCTATACGCCAAGAGCATCAACGGCGACGCCTTCTCCGACGAGATCAAGCAAAAAACCATCGACACTATCAAGCAAGACATGGGGCAAGTGGATCTGGTGGTCTACAGCCTGGCCTCTCCCCGCCGTCAGCACCCCAAAACCGGTGAATTGCACAGCTCCACCCTCAAACCTATTGGCAAGAGTGTGACTCTGCGCGGTATCAATACCGACAAGAAAGAGATACAGGAGTTTACCCTGGACGCGGCCAATGCGGATGAGATTAACAACACCGTGGCTGTGATGGGGGGTGAAGACTGGCAGATGTGGATAGATGCCCTGGACGAGGCGGGTGTACTGGCCGATGGCGCCAAAACCACTGCGTTCACTTATGTGGGCGAAAAAGTCACCCGGGACATCTACTGGAACGGCACCATCGGTCAGGCCAAGAAAGACCTGGATGCCAAAGTGATCGGCATCCGCGAGAAGCTGGCTAAAAAGGGCGGTGACGCGCGCGTTTCCGTACTGAAAGCCGTGGTCACCCAGGCCAGTTCAGCCATCCCCATTATGCCTCTGTACCTGTCCCTGCTGTTCAAGGTAATGAAGGAGAAGGGCAGCCACGAAGGTTGTATTGAGCAGCTGTACCGCCTGTTTACCGAGTGTCTGTACAGCGACAGCCCGCGCCTGGATAACGAAGGCCGCACCCGTGTGGACGAGCTGGAAGTGTTGCCGGAAGTCCAGGAAAAGGTGATGGCGCTGTGGGATCAGGTGACCACCGACAATATCCCCGAGATGACCGACTTTGCCGGCTACCAGGCCGAGTTCCTGCGCCTGTTCGGCTTCGGCATCGACGGTGTGGACTACGACGCCGATGTCAGCCCGCTGATGCCCATCGACAACCTGGCATAAACCGCGAGCAACGACGCACAACGCCGAGTGATTTGCTCAAAAGGCCGGTTTCTACCGGCCTTTTGTCTATTAAATAACCAGCTTTGAGCCAAGAACAGTTATGGCCGATTTACATACCAGCCTGGTGGAAAAAGATATTCGCCCTGGCGTAGCTACCCGCCTGACCCAGCGGGTCCGGCGCCTCAATATGGGCAATGCCGGCCCCATGACGGGACCCGGCACCAATACCTACCTGGTGGGGGAGCGGGAGATTGCCGTGATCGATCCGGGTCCGGACGATGAGGGCCATATCGAATCCATTATTGCCCAGGCTGGCGGCCAGATCCGCTGGGTATTGGTAACCCATACCCATCCGGACCACTCGCCGGCCGCTAAAATTCTGGCCGACCGCACCGGTGCGGAGATGATCGGATGCGTGATGCCGGACGATGGTCACCAGGACACTACCTTTCAAGTGGCGGAAAACCTCCAGCACGGTACCCAGTTGGTAACCGAGGAGTTTACCCTGGAGGCGATCTACACGCCGGGGCATGTGGGCAACCACTTCTGTTTCTGGTTGCCGGAAGACAAGGTGATCTTTACCGGCGACCATATTATGCAGGGCGCCACAGTGGTTATCGTACCACCGAGTGGCGATATGGCCGACTACATCAGCTCCCTGGAGCTGCTAAAGCAGTACCCGGTGGAACTGCTGGCTCCGGGGCATGGGCACCTGCTGTCCGATGCCGTGGGGGTGGTGGATGCGTTGGTACGGCACCGGACACTGCGGGAAGCCAAAGTGGTGGCAGCCCTGAAACGGCTCGGTGAGTCCTCGCTGGAAGAGCTGGTCAAAACCGTATACGACGACGTGGACCCGGTGCTGCACAAGGTGGCACAGGTGAGCCTCTGGGCACACCTGCTGAAACTGGAAAAAGAACAGCACGCGGAGAAACACGCGGAGGCACACTGGCTGTTTGGCAAGGAGGTATGGCGCCTGACCAGCAATTAATTGCGCGTAAGCCAGCACTGTTCGCGGGGGCGTGCATCGACACTAGCCCTGGGGTGGGGGTTTATAACCCCTGGTAGATAAACGCCTCTGTTGCATAGTCCAATATGGCATGATCCACTGCTTAAAAGCTTCTTATACTTGGTGTATCCCCAGTTTGACACACCCCGGAGCCGGGATTCCGGGCCCCGGTTTTAACGAAAAAGAGGAGCTGGTTTATGGATACATCCCAACACACCATCAACACCTTGTTTCTGCAATTGGGTCTGCCCAATACTGATAAAGAGATTGAAAAGTTTGTCAGCAAACACAAGCCATTGGCGAAAGGCGTAGCCTTGTCGGAAGCCAGCTTTTGGACTGGTACGCAGGCGGCTTTTATCAAGGAAGCCATTGAACAAGATGCTGACTGGGCATCGATTGTGGACCAACTGGATGCGCGCTTGCGCCACTAACGCCGAGTACGCCTTCGGGGAGTTAGCCCTTCACCTGGCGAGAGGCCCCCAAATGGGGGCCTCTCGCCATTAACCGCTCCGCCCTTTTCTTGTACACCTCTCAGTGGCTGTTATACTGCGCCCCCTGCATTATTGCCTGTGAGAAACGTGTCGCGCTGTATGGAAAAAAACGAATTTCGCCTTGCCCTGCTGCACCCGCGCTATTGGCTGACCTGGATCGGTATGGGATTGTGGTGCTTAATCAGCCAATTGCCATATCGGGTGCAGTTGTGGCTGGGCAGCATGTTGGGGCGGTTGTCTTTTAATCTGGCCAAAGACCGACGGCGGATAGCGGCGCGGAACCTGGAGCTGTGTTTCCCGGATATGGATGCCAGGGCGCGGAAAAAGCTGCTCAAGGCAAATTTTAAATCCACCGGCATTGCCTTGATGGAAACCGGTATGGCCTGGTTTTTACCCCATTGGCGGCTGCGGCGGTTGTACACCATCGAAGGGCTGGAACACTTGCACAGCGCAGATGGACGGGGCAATGTGATGTTATCCATGCACTTTACCACCCTGGATATTGGTGCCGCGTTTTTTAATATGAGCGCCACCATGGACGGTATGTATCGCCCCCACAAAAACCCGGTGTACGATTATGTACAGCGTTTGGGGCGGGAGCGACACAATGCCAACAGCGACGTGATTGAACGCAAGGATGTGCGCATGATGATCCGCAGCCTGAAAAAGGGGCGTGCGGTGTGGTACGCACCGGACCAGGATTACGGCCCCAAGCAGAGTGTGTTTGTACCCTTTTTTGGGGTGCCGGCGGCAACGGTTACCGGAACCGCCAAATTTGCCAAGTTGGGCAACGCCCGGGTGGTGCCCTTTACCCAGACTCGACTGCCCGGGGGGCAGGGCTACAAGGTGACTGTGCACCCGCCGCTGGAGAATTACCCCTGTGGCGATGATGAGTTGGATGCAGCACGTATCAACGGTTTTGTGGAGCAGCAGGTGCGACGGCACCCGGAGCAGTACCTGTGGGCCCACAAACGCTTTAAAACCCGCCCACCCGGTGAACCGAAGCTCTATTAGGCGTAAGTGCTATCAGCCGCCGCGGGTCAGCTCAGCAGAGCCACAAAGTTACAGGGCTTGTGGCGGTTATCCAGCTGTTCTTTCAAGATGCCGTCCCAAGCGGTGCGGCAGGCATTGGTAGAGCCGGGCATACAGAACACCACCGTCTTGTTGGCCAATCCGCCAACCGCCCGCGATTGGATGGTGGAGCTGCCAATTTGCTCATAGGAGATTTGACGAAACAGCTCGCCAAAGCCCAGTACTTCCTTATCCAGTAGCGGTGTTACCGCTTCCGGTGTGCTGTCCCGCCCGGCGAAACCGGTGCCCCCCGTAATCAAGATCACCTGTATCTGGGCATCGGCGATCCACTGGGAGACGGCGGCCCGAATCTGGTAGATATCGTCTTTGACGATCGCTTTGGCAGCCAGTGCGTGGCCTGCCTCTTCCAGGCGCTCCACCAGGGTTCGGCCGGAGGTGTCCGTCTCTTCAGTGCGCGTGTCGGATACGGTCAAGACCGCGATCTGCAGGGGAATAAATGTTTGATTCATACGTTAACCTGAAAAATGGAAATGACCGCTTACTTGCTGTAACCGGAGAATTGGGAGAAGGGTAAAAACAGTACCGGATCTCCGGGTTGAATATGGGTAACCTCTTCGGGGATTTCCGCCAGGCCATCGGCCTCCACCAACGAGCTCAAAATACCGGAACCCTGCTTGGGGTATTTGTGTACACAGCGTTCACCATGGGCGTTTGTCACCAGCTGTGCCCGCAGCCATTCCCGGCGACCGATTTTTTTGCGTAGTTCGAAGTCGGCGGGCAGTTTGAACAGTTGTGGCTCTGGCCAGGTCTGCCCACCCAGTGTGCAGAGTAGTGGGTGGGCGAATCGCCAGAAACAGACCGCGGTGGCCACCGGGTTGCCGGGGAAACCGATAAAGAGACAATCCTGGCTGTTGCCGGCTGCTTTGATGCTGCCAAATGCCAGGGGGCGTCCCGGTTTGATGGCCATACGCCAGAAGTGCAAACTGCCCAACTGCTCAATAGCGGCGGCAATATGATCCTCGTCACCGGTGGACGCGCCGCCGGAGGTGAGGATCACCTGATGTTCACTTGCCGCCTGGTGCAAGGCCGAGGTCACCGTCTCGCGGTCATCGGCCAAAATGCCCAGGTCGGTCACCTCGGCCCCCAGCTGTCCTAAAAACGCCGCCAACATATAGCGGTTGACGTCATAGACCGAGTCCACGGCCAGTGGGGTGCCTGGCTCGCGGATCTCATCGCCAGTGGAGAACACGGCAACCTTTAGCGGCCGATACACCGTCAACGCTGTATAACCCATGGCGGCCGCTGCGCCGATATCCTGGGGGCGCAGCCGCTGACCGGCAGGCAGGATCTCCGCTCCAATGGCCATATCTTCACCGGCCGGTCGCCAGTTGATCCCGGCTTTGATGCCGGAGGGAATTCGTACCTCGTCGCCATGGCGCTGCACATCTTCCTGCATCACCACGGTGTCGGCACCGGCCGGCAGCCGTGCACCGGTCAATATGCGCACCGCCGTACCTTCACGCAGTTCTGTTAACGTGCTGTGGCCGGCGGCGATATGGTCGATCACCTGCAGCTGGGTCTCCCCCTCCGCTTTCAGGTCTTGTCCCCGCAGGGCGTAACCATCAACGGCGGCATTATCAAACCCCGGAATCTGACGGGGACTGGCGAGTGGCTGGGCGAGGATGCGGCCACAGGCCTTGGCCAGTGGCAGGGTTTCTGTCGTCGTCAAAGGCCGCGCATGCTGGCGCAGCCGGGCCAGTGCTTCATTGGTGGGCATCAACTGTTGGGCCTGGGCAAAGCAATCGTTCAGGGAGCCGATGTTGGGTTCGTCACTCATCATGTCTCGGGGCTGTTACGGCTTGATTTAGTTCCATACAGTACACTACTCGGTTTAGGGGAGCCGCTTGGGCACTGGCGGCGCCAGCGGGATTCAGGGCTGCACCAGCTGACAGTGGCTTTCTACAAAGTCGGCTATGGCGTCTACCTGGTTGAGGTCGAACAAAGGTCCGTCACAGCCGTAGTCGGCGGGATCGAGTGCCACGTCCGAGGCGATGGCGACAAGATTGCTAATGGCCTCCGGCAGACGGTCCGGATTGTTGTCGGGCCGAATGACCTGCAGCTTGGGGTGATCCTGCTGTTTAAAACCCTCCACGATGACTATATCCACCGGTGTCATTTTAGCGAGCAGGGTTTTCATCTCCGGCTCGTTTTCATCGGTGAGCTCATGCATCAGTGCCCAGCGGTTGTTGGAGACAATCAGCACCTCACCGGCACCGGCCTCGCGGTGTTTAAAACTGTCCGTACCTTCCTTGTCGATATCAAAATTGTGGTGGGCATGTTTTAGGGTGGATACCGAATAACCACGGGCGCGCAGGGTGCTGACCAGGTTGACCACCAGGGTGGTTTTGCCGCTGTTTTTCCAGCCGGTGATACCAAACACTTTCACGTTATACCAATCCTCTGTTTAAGGTGTCTGCCCCGTCATACTCCGGGTGTGCAGTCACGGGGTTTGCAGATTCGTGGGCCAAAAAGCGCACTGCAGCCGCACAGCGGGGTGCTCTGAAAAACTCGCTGGCGGCACTGTGCTCGCCAATACGGCCTCGATCTACAAACACAATATCGCTGGCCAGTCGCTGGGCCTGGGCTAGATTGTGGGTGCTCATTACAACCTTGATGCCGTCCCGGTGCAAGCCCAGAATCAACTGTTCCAACCGCTGGCTGACTTCCGGGTCCAGGTTGGCACAGGGTTCGTCCAAAAACAGCACTTGGGGCCGCATGGCCCAGGCGCGGGCGAGGGCGACCAACTGCTGTTGACCGCTGGACAGACGGGTGGCGGTGGATTCGGCCAGGGATTCGCAGTCAGCCCACTGCAAGGCTCGCTTGGCGCGGTTCACGCGCTCGGCTTTGGGCAGGTGGTGCAGGGCATAGGTGATATTGGCCAGGGCTGAGCGGTGGAGTAGAACCGGTTGTTGGAACACCAGGGTAAAGGCGGGGCTAACCGCCGCGCGTGGCTCGGTCTGCCACTGGATATCTCCCTGACAGGGCTTGAGCAGTCCGGCACAGGTTTTCAACAACAGGGTTTTGCCGGCCCCGTTGGCGCCCAGCACAACCGTGAGCTGTCCCACGCCTAGGGTCAGATTGATATCGTCCAGTAAACGCTGCTCGCCAATTCGAACACCCAGGTTACGCAACTTTAGAGGGAGTATCCCTGACATCAGGCCAGCTCCCGCCGCCAGCGGCTTAACAAGTGCACGCTCAGGTTCACCGCCAGGGCCATCAGCATTAGCACTATGCCCAGCGCCATGGCCAACTCCAGGTTTCCCTTATTGGTTTCCAGGGCGATGGCGGTAGTCATCACCCGGGTGTGGTGGTCGATATTGCCGCCGACCATCATCACCGCCCCAATTTCTGCAATGGCGCGACCAAAGGCCGCCAGTAGCACAGTGACGAGATCCCGTTGCCCCTCCTGGAACAGGGTGAGAATGGTTCGGGGTTTATCCACATACAGCAACTGCAGTTGCTCACCCAACCGCAACCACAGGGGCGTAAACACTTGCAAGCTAAGAGCGATGACCAGTGGCGTAATCAGCACCACCTGGGCGATGATCATGGCGGTGGGAGTATAGAGAAGACCGAAGACCCCCAGCGGTCCGGCGCGGGAGAGCAACAGGTAAACCACCAACCCCACCACCACCGGTGGCAGTGCCATCAGGCTATCGACAAAGATCCGTAACAGGGCGTGACCCGGAAAGCGGCTGGTGGCCAGGGCAGCCCCCAGGGGTAGACCGATCAAGGTGGCGATCGTGACCGCAGTCAGACTGACCCGCAGGGACAGACCGATAATTTCCCATAATTGTGAATCGAGCTGCACTAACAGCAGCAGGGCGTGTGACAGAGCGGCACTGAAGTCCGTCATGGGTGCCCGGAATCACCCCCCCGTGGCGTTCATAAAACGCACGATTTGGGGTTCGTCGTCCAGGTCAAAGAAGTGTCGCTCGGGTTTGTAATTCATGGCGTTGACAATCGCGTCCTTGACTTTGTCGATATCCCCCGGATGCTGGCGCAGCACCGCTTTCAGATCGGCGGCATCGTCGTTGCCCAGACACAGCAACAGCTTGCCTTCGGCACTCAGGCGCACCCGGTTGCAGCTGCCGCAAAAGTTTTCGCTGTGGGGGGAGATAAAGCCGATACGGGAGTCCGAGCCGGGTGTTTTCCAATAGCGAGAGGGGCCGGCACCATGGCTTTCCGTCGCCGCCAGCGCGTAGTGATCCCCGATGATCTGGCGAAGCGCCGCGCTGCTGCAAAACTCTTCCTGGCGGTCGTGTTCACTGATGGCCCCGAGGGGCATCTCTTCGATAAAACTGATATCCAGCTGCTTCTCCAGGGCAAAGTTGACCAGGTCCATCACCTCGTCGGCGTTGCGGTTTTTCATCACCACGCTGTTGAGTTTGATGCGGTCAAAGCCGGCCTCGCGGGCTGCCTCGATGCCGTCGAGAACCCTGTTCAGGTCGCCGGTACGGGTCAGTTCCTTAAAGCGGGCCGGCTGTAATGTGTCCAGGCTGATATTGATGCGCTTCACCCCGGCGCGGCGCAGCTCTGGTGCCAACTGACGCAGGTGGGAGCCGTTGGTGGTCAAGGTCAGCTCGTCCAGCAGGGGCAGCTGCCCCAGTTGCTGAAACAGTTTAATCACGTCGCGGCGAATCAGAGGTTCACCGCCAGTGATGCGAATTTTGCGCACCCCCAGCTCGGTAAAGCAGTGGGCGATGGTGGCCATCTCTTCCAGTGTCAGCAGTTGGGCGCGGGGCAAAAAGGTCATCTCTTCCGCCATGCAGTAGACGCAACGGAAGTCACAGCGGTCGGTGACGGATAACCGCAGATAGGTGATATTGCGCCCAAAGGTGTCTACTAATGCCATAACTGCCTACTTATTGATAACGTGTCAGCGTTTAACGACCTGCATTGGGTTAACTGCCCACTTGGGGAGGAGCGGTGCGCGGTACCCACTCCCACCATTCGTGCTGGCCTTCGGCCGTACCCTTTTTGGTTTTGCGGATATCCCAGGTGACCAGGTAGTCGGGATTGAGAATGTCCAGCTGCTGCTCGGCATTGCGGTAGTGCCCAGGCGGGGCGACAAACCAGGCCGACAGCGACGAGGGCAGGTGAAATACCGCCGGTTTGCCGTCGTTGGTGTCAGTGCTCGGGGTGGCATTGAGTTCGATGGAGATGCCTTCTTCCGCATCCACCGCCACCACTGTGCCCGCCAGCTGGGACTGCTTGAGCAGTACGCCCTCGGTATCGAAGTAGCTGAGGCCGATCAAGCAGGTTTTTTGTAACAGATCCGATAATTGCATCACTCGATTGTAACAGTGGTGGCAGCAGAACCAAAATCAAGAAGCGTTAAAACCTCGCAATATGAAGGGACATCGGGGGTATATTGCGGCAAAAATGGGGTATATGTCGGGAACTGTTATTATGTCCGGCTCTTCCTTAGTTCATTGCAAGTGGCGTTCGTTGCAATTGGCGTTCAGTGCAAATGGGCTAGACTCCCCAGTCGGGCCATCATTTCCGTCACGATCTGCAGGTCCAGCAGGAATTGGTCCACGGTTTTAAACTCGTTGGCGTTGTGGCCGGTGTATTTCTCGCCGGGTACTGCCAGGCCAAACTGCACCCCGTTGGGGAGGTTGTGGATCGATGTGGTGCCATTGGAGGCGCGGAACTGGCGGGGGATGCCGAGGTTCTGGCTGGCTACATCCAGCAGGGCGTTGACCCATTTGCCGTCGGGGTTGCGGTACATAGGCTCCCGTTGCTGGTGATCAAAGCGCACTTGAATGCTCCGTTTTTTCTGCCAGGCCTGGAGCCGGGTTTGCAGCTCATTTTTAAGCTGGGCGGTGGATTTTCCCTCGGGCATCCTCAGGTTGACAGCCAGCTGCAGGTGCTCTTGATCGACGCCGATATAGGTCAGTGCAGTGGTCAACGGACCCATAAATCCGTGTTCGAAATCGATGCCCAGCACCTTGCCGTGGTAGTCCAGCCCCCAGTTCTCCGCGGCATAGTGGGCGGCGTCAGTAAAATGGTTGGTTTTCATGGGGACCTGTTGTCGGGCTTCGTGCAAGAACAGCAACAGACGCGATACCGGGTTAACGCCAGAACCGGGGGAGGAGGAGTGCGCGGATTCGCCGGTGACCGTCAATTCCAAGCCGTGGTCAATAATTTGTGTGTCAATGGCGAAGTTGTTGCCATGGGCCTCGACAAAAGGCTGGGTAAGTTTATCCAGCTGTCCCTTTAACGGTTGGGCGGCTTGGCTGAGGAATCTGGCTGACGCCGTCCTGGGAATTTGGTTCGTCGCTAAACCTCCTGTCATACCTACGATCTCGGCGCCCCTGCCAGTGGCCGGTCGTACCGGAAAACTGGCCATCAACGTGCCATAACCTTTCTCGGCAATCACCACCGGGTAGCCACCGTCCAGGGCGATATTGTAATCCGGGGTAGGGTGGTGCTCGAGGTAGTAACGGATGGCCTCGGCACCGGATTCTTCGGTGGTATCCACCAACAGTTGGAAGTGGTGTAACAGCGGCAGATTTTCCTCCTTGATCACCTTCATGGCGTAAAGCGTCACCACAATGCCGTTTTTATCGTCCTGTGCACCGCGTCCGTAGAGGCGGTTGCCAATACGGGTTAATTGGAAGGGATTCAGCTGAGTGCCGTCGTCCAGCACCCAGGCGTCAGGATTGGCGGGCACCACGTCTGCATGGGCGTGCAGACCAATGGTTTTGCCTGTGGGTTTATTCAATGAGACCACAAACACGCGGTTATCGGCATTGTAGAAGTGCAGATCAAACGACTTGGCCAGTTGCTCAATGGCTTGCCCGATCTCAAGGATATAGGGGTTTTGGTGGGGGGGAATGGCTTGGTCCCTGACCGTGGGAATGCGGACCAGTTGGCGCAGGGTCTCAATCGCCTGGTTGCCGTATTTCAGGCGACAGTACACACCCAGCAGGCGAAATAGTTGATGTTGTTGGTGTTCGCTCAAGGCTTGGTGGTGGCGGTAGCGCTCAATGGTTTGGCGCCAGCCTGAGATCGAAGGGTCCTCTCCCAAGATGTGCAGAAACCGATCAAAATTTTCAAGTGAGCGTTGCTGGTAACGTTTGACGATGTCGCTGGCGGGGGATGCGGTTACTGCAGTTGGCGAGGAAGATGATTCGGTCGCCTGGCCAAGGCTGCAATGGCACAAGTTCAATAGCAGGACCAACAGCGCTGAGCAGTGTCGAGTCCTGATGTTGCTGGTCGTAAGCATAGTCGGTAAAACCCTGAAATCGCAGATTACCCAAGCATAATCCACAGCAGCGTTCGCTGTCGATGTTGGATAGAACGCTTGCAAATGATGGCGTGCCAGTGTGATGCTGGCCATAGATGCGGCCGCGCTATCTGTCGACCCACTCGATGATCGAAGAGCGAATCAAAGCGTTTCAGTAAAAAGTCAGCGATGAGTCACTGGATAGGGAAATTAAAATAGGTCTCCGGGAAGGGCTCATCGGCGAGAGTAAAATGCCACCACTCTTTGGGGTAAGGCTTGAACCCGTGTTTCGCCATCACCTGTTGCAAGAGCATCCGGTGGGCCCGTTGCTCGGCGGTAATGGTTGTGTCACCCACCCAGGAGACGGGTCCAAAAAAGTCATAGGGCGAGCCCATGTCCAGTTCCACGGCTTGCCCGCTGTCAGCGATACCAACCAGGGTCAAATCGACGGTGCTGCCACGGGAGTGGCCGGACTTGCTGGCGATATAGCCCTGCTTGAACAACTCCGATTTGGCGATGTCGGGGTAATAAGTGGTTTTCGTCTCGCGCTCGTGGGGATTTTGGCTCCAACGCACAAAGTGGTCGACCGCGCGCTGTGGGCGATAGGCGTCAAACACCTTGAGGCCCAGAGAAAAACGCCGGAGCTCCTTTTGTACTTCACTCAAGGCTTTGGCCGCATCACGGCTGATAATGCAACGGGGCTTTCGATAGCCATCAATCTGTCGGCCGATAAAGTTATTGTTGCCGTAGTAGCGCATGTCGAGTTCAATGTCAGGGATCATCTCGTCCAGATAAACAAACCCTGTCGGTAGCGAGTCTGCCCTGGTGCTCGCACTGAAGGCGCTGATAAGTAAAGCAGTGATTATGAAAAACCGGTTCAGCTTTGGCATGGTGTGTGTTTCGGCGGTCTATAATTAACGCCACTATAGCATGTCTAAATCGTAGCTCTGTACAGATTGCCGTTTCACAGCCATCGCGTCAACGAAGAGATGTTTTTGAATGGACAAGGGTTCATTGGTGATTGTTTTGTTGTGTGGCCGGTGAGTGCTCAAAAGACGGTTGCACGAATTGATGTCCGGTTATGGCACAAAGCGGCGGGAGCAATCCCGCCGCCTTCTCGATTTTGGATTTATGTCAGTGGCGTCACATTATCTGCCTGTTTCCCTAAACCAGGATAATATTTACTGTCATCCGTCGAGTCGTCACCCACTTTTAGAGGATCATTAAACAGGGTGTCGGCTGACGTGACCTTTGGTACGAACAAGGTTTTACGATAGCGTCCGCCACTAATTGACGCTGCCGCCTGCTCAGAAATCTCTTCGACTGTCACAATATCCTCGATTAAAATGCTCTTCATCTTTAGGTGCTCTCAATTAAAAAGGTGGATGTCGAATAACGGTGAAAATCGTTATCGACAGTTGATCACCCTTTAACCATGCAGCGGTTATGCCATCTAGAGCATTCAAACTGTTGAAGGGAGTTATCTGACTGATATTAAAGCGTTTTTTTTTGTGGTCGAGACGGTGGCAGATTCATTTAATGGTGTGACGCCTGTCTATAAGCGTTGGCATCATAGCGTCAATATAGCGTTCACTGTTTTTTTCAACCCAACAACTAATGGTGGCATTAAGTCCACGCAGTCGCCTGATTATCACCTACGCCCCGTGTGGCTTTGCCAACTTGGGCAGCCTGGGCATTATGCTGAGCGCACTCTGATTAATCTTTACAAAGCCGCAATTTACGATCCAAGGGCAAAAATCGATTGGGCCAAGTATTAAGTGATGCTCACCCCTTTCAGGCAGCTCTCAAGGCATGGTGTCCTGTGACTTTGCCGGCCGCGCTTTTCCCTGTGGTCGCGCGTCTTCAATGCTATAGTGAATAATTATGATAGGACAACTGGAAATAGATTGAATAGTAGCCTTGCCTTCTGTGCAAACTTGATAAGGAGCCAGCATGAAGTGTCCAAAGTGTCGATCGTCAATGGAGCATGTTATAAACCCTATCGCCGATTATGAGCAATGCACGAACTGTAAAGGCTTGTGGCTTGATATGTTCGAATATGAAGAACTGAAGCCAGTCGCAAACGAAATCGATACAGGAGATCCTGCATTAGGGAGAGACTATAACGAAAAAAAGGATGTCTATTGTCCGGTATGCAGCAATAATAAATTGCTACGCATGGTGGACGCTCGGCAGCCACATATTTGGTTTGAGCAGTGTTCGACCTGCAAAGGCCGTTTCTACGATGCCGGTGAATTCAAAGATGTGTCCGAGGAGTATACAGTCAGTGATTTTTTTAAAGATTTGTTTGCCAAAGAAAGACCGTGAGAGGTTTCGGCGCGCTGTGTTGACCGTTTAGCGTGGTTCCCAAACAGGTAAAGTAATCCCTAAAGGCTGTGTTGATGCGTTCGCGTTGCTCGCCCGCTGGATACAGCCCCTGTCGCGCTTCATCGATGGCTGTGGCTGCGATTGCGAAGGTTAGTCGGATGCCTTTGGTTGGTCAAAGAGGCTTGAGCCCTCATAATAAATACAGTGAGGTTTTTGATAGGGGGGACCGGGGTGGCTCCTACGGATTTGCAACACTGGCTAACAGATAACGGCTATGGGGAGATCCGCCATCGCCAGCCCTTATCCGGTGGCGATATCTGCCAGACCGCGGTTGTTGACACGCAGAGCGGGCAAACTCTCTGTATCAAACAGCATAGCCGCCCACCAGCGGACTTTTTTGCCGCCGAAGCCCGCGGTTTGCAGGCATTGCGCGCCACCCAGGCGCAAACCAGGCATCCACTGACGATTCCAGAAGTTTACGGTTGGGGGGCACAATTTATCGTGATGCAGTACCTGACCCCTGCGCCGCGACAGCCGGATTTCTGGTCCGCGTTGGGGTGGGGATTGGCGGAGATCCACGCACTGCCCGCACCCTTCTTTGGTTTTGAAACGGACAACTACTGTGGCACTACACCTCAGAAAAATGGCCGCTACACAGACGGTTACCGTTTCTTTGCCGAGCAACGTCTGGGCGTCCAGGCCCGGATGGCGCTTGACCAAGGCCACATCCAGGCCGCGGAATTGCGTGCCATTGAGGAGATCGGAACCAGGCTGCAGGATCTGATTCCCTCGCAACCGCCCAGCTTGCTACACGGCGACCTCTGGTCTGGAAATGTACATACCGAGGACCAGGGGCTGCCAGCCCTGATTGACCCGGCTTGCCATTACGGCTGGGCGGAAGCGGATCTGGCCATGACAACCCTGTTCGGGGAGTTTCCGGAGCGTTTTTATAGCGCCTACGAGGAGGTACACTCACTGGAGCCGGGCTGGCGCCAGCGCCTGTTTATCTACAATCTCTACCACCTGTTAAATCACTTGAACCTGTTTGGTGGCAGTTACTACCGGCAGGTTATGCACACAGTAAAGCGTTTAGCTTGAACCCCTGATCCTTCCAGGAGTCTGTCGCTCCCAGACCTCATTCTGGCGCCCAGTGACCGGCTGAGGTTGGCGGCACTGTTCTATCATTCCGCTCTACCAATCCCCAGAATCTGAGGCCTGTGATGTTTGCGATTCAAGTACAGCTCTATCGACTGTTGATGCTAGTGCTCAAAGGGCTGGTGCGCCTGATTCCCCAAAACCTGCCGGCGCTGTATGTGGGGCAGGATAGTGCCGCACAGCTGGCCCGGCATGTCAGTCTGATGGGGCATCAGCGGGTACTGATTGTCACCGACAAAGACCTGCACCGTTTAGGGCTCCTGCAATCGGTGTTGGCGGTATTTGAAGCCCAGGGTATCACGGTCTCAATCTTTGATGAGGTTTTACCTGACCCCAGCCTGGCGCTGATTGAGCGAGGTGTGGTGCAGGCGCGCACTGCTGAGTGCCAAGCGATCCTGGCGTTAGGGGGTGGCTCTTCCATCGATGCCGCCAAGATGATCGCTGTGGGTGTGGGGTACCGGGGGGCGTTACGCCAATTGACTGGCTTGCTAAAAGTGCGATCGCCCGTGTTACCGCTGTACGCGGTGCCCACTACCGCCGGGACGGGCTCGGAGGTCACCATGGCGGCGGTAGTGACGGATACTGAGACTGGCCGGAAGTACCCGGTGATCGATCCGAAACTGATGCCTTTGGCCGCGGCGCTTGATCCCGGTCTGATGCAAGGCTTGCCGGCGCGTATTACCGCCGCCACTGGCCTGGATGCCTTGACCCATGCCATTGAGGCCTATCTCTCCGGTCACGCCACACCGGCGACCGATACCTATGCACAGGCAGCGGTGCGGTTAATCTTTGAGTATTTGCCCCGGGCCTGTGAAGAGGGTGAAAACTTGGTGGCTCGAGAGGCGATGGCGCTGGCCTCCTGTTATGCCGGTATGGCCTTCACCCGCGCCAACCTGGGTTATGTACATGGTATCGCCCACCAGTTGGGTGCCAAATACCACTTGCCTCACGGTGAGGCCAACGCCCTAGTGTTGCCCCGGGTATTGGATTACTACGGCGACTCGGTGAGTGGGCGGCTGGCACAACTGGCCAGGGTAATTGGTGTCGAGGGCACTGAGGAGAACCAGCTTTCCCTGGTGTTTATTCAACAGCTGCGGCAATTGATTGTCACCCTGGGTTTGCCCCAGCGGTTAACCAGCCTGGAGCATACCGACGTCCCTGAGCTGGCCCGCGCCGCCTTAAAAGAGTCCCACTACTTGTATCCGGTGCCCCGTTATATGGACCGATTGACTTGCGAACGTTTAATTCAGCAATTGGCCGTTTAGGTCGGTTGTTAACAACCCCTATATAGGCCACATTTAACAAAAAGGTAGGAGCGATGAACAAAACTGTGACATTTACCCCACTCTATCGGCAGTCGATGACAGTGTTCAAGGGGTTCAAGGCATTGGCGCTGGGCTCCGCCCTGGGTTTGATGGTGACTCTGCCGGCGGCTGCCTATGCCCGCGCCCCGGAAGTTTCCACTGGCGGGGAGGAACAAATTAAAGCCCAGGACGAGCTGGCCAAGGAGCAGTGGGCTTACTCCGTAGGCATCCAGGCTTATGTCTTTGGTTTGCCGTTGCTGATTTTTGACCGCGAACAGCGCCTGCGCCTGGATGCGACCAGGCTGGAGCGGGTCAAACACCTGTGTCCCTGTGCGCCGGTCAACAGCATTGGCCATATGAGTAAACTGGCCACGGCCCACGACCAATTGCCCTATACCCCCAACAACGATACGGTCTACAGCGGCGGGCTGCTGGACCTGGAACAGGAGCCGGTGGTATTGACCCTGCCTGATATCACTCATCGTTACTGGTCGCTGCAGGTGGCCAATGCTTACCTGGAGAACGTGCTATACCTCGGCTCCCGAGCCAGTGACGGAGAGGGCGGCAACCATGTGTTTGTGGGCCCCCACTGGCAAGGTGAACTGCCCAAAGACCTGATTGTGCACCGCATGAAAAGCAATCGTGCGGTGCTCGCCCTGCGCATCGGCGTGGAGCAGGAGAAGCCCAATGACCTGGAGCGGGTGACGGAACTACAGCACCAGGTGTTTACCACCAGTCTGAGCAACTGGGGCAAAGCCTCGCTATTTGGCAAAACCAACGCTCCTCAAAAAACGCTGAAAACCTATGGCGGCGAGCTGGCGTTCTATGAGCGCTTTGCCGATCTAATGATCGACAATCCTCCTGAAGCCAAACACGCTGCCGCGCTGGCACCATTTAAACATATCGGTATCATCCCGGGATTGCCCTTTGAGGTGGACGAACTGGATGCAGCCACCCGTCGCGGCATGGCGCGGGCGCTGATGGATGGCAAAAACATTATGCGCTGGAAGGTGAAGTATCGCGGCACTCCCTACAACAATGGCTGGAATAACCTGCACGAAGGGCGCTACGGTTTTAACTATATCAACCGCGCCGAGGGGGCGCTGGAAGGCTTGCTGGTGCACAACCGCGAAGAGGCGGTCTATTTCAGTACCTACGAGGACTCCGCCGGCAAATTGTTCGACGCCAATCACCGTTATGTGCTGCACTTTGACAAAGACCAGATCCCGCCGGTGATTGGCAACGGCTTCTGGTCGATCACCATGTACGGCCCGGATTTCCAGTTGGTGAAAAACCCCATTGAACGTTATTCCATTGGCGATCGCACTGACACCTTGAAATATAACGAGGACGGTTCCCTGGATATCTATATCCAGAACACTCCGCCGGAAGGTCGTGAGGGCAATTGGTTGCCGTCACCGGAAGTGGGACTGTTCCGTCTCAATTACCGCATCTACCGCCCCGAAGTGGAGGCGCAGACACCGGGGACGTTGACCCAATTTCTGCCCGGCGTAAAACGTCTAGATTAGATAATTATTTCTGTGCCTGGTTGTCCCGGTACTGTTGCGGGGCAACCCCGGTCCAGCGTTTAAACGCCCGGGCAAAGTTGCTCTGGTCGGAAAAACCCAGCATATAGGTGATCTCCGCCAGGGGCACTTTAGCCTCGGCTACATAGCGGGTGGCCAGGTGCTGGCGGCAGTTGTCCAGCAGGGCACTGAAACTGGTTTCCTCCTCCTTGAGTTTGCGCTGCAGGGCGCGGACACTCATATTAAAGTGGTTGGCAACGGTTTGCTGGTCGACCACACCATCGATGAGATGCTGCAGTAAATAGGCTTGTACCTGGGTGGAGATCAGGTCCGCCTTAAACTGGGCCAGGTACTGGTTCATCCACTCATCCAGCGTTGCGGTGAGGGTGGGATTGGCAAACAGCTGCTCCTGCTCCAGCGTCTTGCGGTCAAACACCACACGACTCTCGGGCTGATCAAACAGTACCGGACACTGAAAAAATGCCTGATACTGTTCCTGGCCCGCGCTTTTAGCGTGCGCATAGTAGACCGCCTTGGGAGCAAACTCTTCGCCCATCATGGTACGGAACAGCACCACCATGGTGGCGGAAAAAGCCTCTACCGCTTCGTCGGCCACCGGCTTGTGTTCCGGTGGGATGGTGTAGACCAGGTGCACTTCATTATTGTGCTCTTCCAAGCGTAATTGGGCGGCATCAGTGGTGAGCTGGTAGTAGCGTAGGCAACGCTTGAGACCCTCGCCCACCGTGCGGCTGGAGGCCAGGGATAGGCCCACAGCACTGTAAATATTGGGTTGGAAAAATTTTGTTAATCGCAGGGCAAAACAGGGATCGCCGGTTTGCGCCACTGCCTCGCGCCAGACCACAGCCATCTGATGCACCGGAAAGCGGGCATTGGGCACGCGGGCGTCGGCGAGGTTGAGGCCCGCCTGGTTGAAGATGGCTTCGCTATTAATACCGTAGCTATCCAGGGCGCGCCCAATCAACAGGGCCCAGGTGCCGATGGTGGTGGGGGTATTGGGCAGCAGTGTGGTAGCGGACATAGCGTTATTGTTTTCTCAGCGATTGTCTTACTAGTGTAACAGATCCCAGTACACGGCCACACGGTCTGCCGCCCGGATCAAGAGTCAGGCAAGGACCACAAGCTGGCGCCCTGTGACCAGCCTTTGCGTTGTTGAATCTATAGAGTGGTAAGCCATAAACCGCAGCAGCGAGCGCTGCTTGGTGACATCTTAACGCGTGCCAAAAACACAAAAGAGAGGGCTGCAAATGAAAAGACACTCTGGTTTTGGAGGGATCGCCGCAGGGTTAATAGCCGTGGTATTGAGCGTTGGTATCGGCGGTTGCAAGCAGACCGCCGAGCTGTCCGATGCAACCTTTACCGCGGCACCGACGGCCCCAAACGCTAGTGCCGAAGCTCTCTTCGCCCACAGCCGGGAGTTTGAAAAGGCGGTGATTGCGGTTGCCGACAATGTGCATGTGGCGGTGGGTTATGGTTTGGCCAACAGCATTATGATCGAAGGCGACGACGGGCTGATTATAGTCGATACCTTGGAAAGCACCGAAAATGCCAAGGCGGTGTTGGCGGAGTTCCGCAAAATCAGCCACAAACCGATCAAGGCGATTATCCTCACCCACAACCACGCTGACCATATCTTCGGGGCCAGTGTTTTTGCCGAGGGCAATACCGATATCCCCGTGTATGCCCACGCCAGCACCAACACCCATATAGACAATGTGATCAACGTGATACGCCCGGCGATCTACAACCGCAGTATGCGCATGTTCGGCAACTACCTCGACGAGCATCAGCGCCCCAACGACGGTATCGGAGCCTCCCTGGCGATGGGGGACCTGAAAAAAGTGGGGCTGTTGCGCCCTACGGAAACCCTCAGTGACCGGCGCACCTTGACCATCGCTGGTGTGCGGTTGGAGTTGATGCACGCACCCGGTGAAACCGATGACCAGCTGATGGTCTGGTTACCGGACCAAAAGGTGCTGCTACCGGCGGACAACTTCTACAAGGCGTTCCCCAACCTCTACACCATTCGCGGCACCGGCTACCGGGATGTGCTCAGCTGGGTCCGCAGCTTGGACAGGATGCGCCGCCTGCCGGCTGAATACCTGGTGCCCAGCCACGGTCGGCCGCTGTCGGGGGCCGAGACTATCCAGACTCGTCTCACCAATTACCGGGACGCTATTCAATACGTACACGATCAAACGGTGCGGGGCATCAACCGTGGACTGACGCCGGACCAGCTGGCTCGCACTGTTCATCTGCCTTCACACCTGGCGGAGGATCCCTATTTGCAGGAGTTCTACGGCAAGGTGGCGTTTTCGGTGCGCAATATCTTTAACGGTTATCTCGGCTGGTACAGCGGTGCGGGGGAGGACTTGATGCCCCTGTCGCCAGCGGCGAGGGCCGAGCGCTGGGAGCAGGCGTTGACCGAGGGCAAATCCCTGGTGATGTTGGCGCAGCAGGCGTTAGACAATTCAGATCACCAGTGGGCCCTGGAGTTGGCGGCGCTGGTGTTGGCGACGGACCCCGCCGACAGTGTGGCGATCGCCATTAAGGCTGAGGCGCTGATGGCCTTGGGGGAGGCGGAGGCTAATTCGACGGCCCGCAACTACCTGATGACATTGGCTCTGGAGGCCCGGGGGCAGGTTTTACCGCAGCAGCCCCCCAGCAAGGATATGCCGCTGGAGGTGGTGCTGAGCTTTCCCATTGACAGTGTTATGAATGCCATGCCTGTCAAGCTAAAAGCAGAAGAGTGCCTGGAGCTGACGCTGTCGGTGGGTTTTGAATTTAGCGACCTCAATCGCCACTTTACGGTCACCGTTCGCCGCGGTGTGGCTGAAGTGACCGAGGGGATGGTAGGCGAACCCGCCGCACGGGTGCGTGTCAGCGCCAACGACTGGAAGCAGATCGTCAGCGGGCACCGCAACCTGCTGGCGGCCTATGCCGGTCGTGATCTGCAGGTAGGTGGCAGTATCGGCGACTTGGTGCGGTTTTTGTCCCTCTTTGAGCGAGGCTAGTATGAGAGGGATTGATTTAGCCTTTGTCGCTCAGGCACCAGAGCCAGGCGCAATGGGACAGGACCTTCAAGCGTGATAGGTATTAAATAGTCTTATAAGGGGTCATCCCTAGCACAACCACATAATCCGGGAGAACACAGATGAAGATATCAACCAATCCATTGGTGGCCGCGATCAGCGGTGTTAGTTCCAGAAATCCTGCTTCGTTGGCGGGTTTGGCCTTGAGCACTGTATTGGCAAGCGTTCCCGCTATGGCGGAAAGTGTACTACAGCTTGAGGAGGTAGTAGTAACGGCACAAAAGCGTGTGGAATCATTGCAGGAAGTGCCTATCTCGGTGAGTGCCGTCGACGGCAGTAAAATGGCCGAGGCGGGTATCCAGCGCCTGGACGATCTGCAGGCCTATGTGCCCAACTTGAAAATGGGTGAGGGCAGTTTGGGGACCTCCATCTTTATCCGCGGTATGGGTTCTGGTGTGAACCAGGGTTTCGAGCAGTCAGTGGGGATGTACATCGACGGTATCTACTACGGCCGTTCCCAGCTGGCGCGTGTACCGTTTTTGGACCTGGAGCGGGTGGAAGTGCTGCGCGGTCCCCAGAGCATCCTGTTTGGCAAAAACAGTATTGCCGGTGCGGTGAGTATGGTCACTGCCAAGCCCAGTGAGGAATTTGAAGCGGAAATCGGTGCGTTGGTGGCACCGGAGGACGGCGAATACGAGTTGACCGGTGTGGTGTCTGGTCCCATTACTGACTCCCTGCGCGGGCGTTTGGCGGTGCGCGGCTACGATTTAGACGGTTGGATGGAGGATATCTATCTCGATCAAGAGATGACCGAGAAAAAGGAGCGTTTCGCCCGCGGCACCTTGGCCTGGGATGCCAGTGAGAATTTGGACGTGGTGTTCAAGGTGGAGCAGGGCACTTTCGACAGCGAGAACCGCCAGCGCCAGGTGGTGAAGGCCGGCGGTGTGCCTTACCTGCAGGGTGAAAACGACTTTGACCTTGAGCGTGCCATGAACGAGGGCTACAGTGAAAACGATATCAGTAACAGTTCTCTGGTGATCAATTACCAGTTGGGTGAGCACACCTTCACGGCGACCTCCGGTTATCTGTCCTACGAATTTGAAGAGCTGGGCGACCGGGATGCCAGCCCGCTGTTTATCTTGCATACGGTTGAAGCGGAGGAGTACCGCCAGTTTAGTCAGGAGTTGCGCTTGACCTCACCGGGCGGTGAAACTGTCGATTACATTGTTGGACTGTTTTACCAGACAGGTGATCTGGAGTATAAACAGACGTCAATGTTAAACCTCGCCACACTGAATCTCGGTCCCAACTTGATCGGCAAGAAGGCGTTTACCAGTGATTCCGATTTGTGGGCAGCTTTTGCCCAGGCCACCTGGAATATCAACGACGCCTGGGCGCTGACCGGTGGTGTGCGTTATACCCAGGAAGACAAATCGGGCACACGCGGCCTGTGCTGGACTTTGGATGGTCAGACCTGTACGCCGTTGACGGTGGCGGGGGTAGAACCACACTTTGGTGCTAACAGCCTGGAGGCGGATCGCACGGAAAACAGTATCACCCCGCTGTTGCGTTTGCAGTATCACCCGACTGACGACACCATGGTTTATGCCAGTTATTCTACCGGATTTAAAGCGGGTGGCTTTGACGCTACTGGTGTGACCCGCAGCGACTTTGAGTTTGAGGAAGAGAAGGCAAAGACCTATGAGTTAGGCACCAAAACCGGATTGCTGGATGGTGCGGCCGAGTTGAATGTGGCTCTGTTCTACACCGAGTTCTCTGATCTGCAGGTGTCTACTTTCGACGGCAATCTCGGCTTTTCGGTGGGCAATGCCGCCGAAGCGGTGACCCGCGGTATCGAGCTGGATGGCCGTTGGCAGTTGACACAGGGGCTGACGTTAAGCGGTGCCCTTGCCTACCTCGACTTTGAATTCCAGGATTACGATGACGGCCAGTGCTATCGCGGTCAGCCAACTGCAACGCCGGGTATGTGTTCCTATGACGGCAAGGAGAATATCTATACCCCCGAGTGGAGTGCCAGCTTACGTGCAGATTACCAGCGCCCGTTGGGCGACAGCCTGGAACTGCGTGCGTCGCTGGACCTCAATTTTGTGGATAATCACTTCATCACTCCGGATCTGGATCCGGTGCTGGAGCAGGGCGCCTATACCAAGATCAACGCCCGTATCGGCATTGGCAGCGCGGACGGTAGTTGGGATGTCGCCCTGGTGGGTAAGAACCTGACAGACGAGCTGACCGCCAGTTTTGGTAACGATGTCTCCCTGGCTAACGGTGCCTATTGGAAACTGACGGATCGTCCACGCAGCGTGGCGGTGCAGGGGCGGTATCGGTTTTAATTCACTACTCGCGGTCGGTTTTTATCCGGCCGCTGAGTGCCAGGGAACTAAACCGCTAACGCGGTAATCAGCGGCACGGCGCCAAGTTGTGGCCTGACCTGGAGCGGCACGGTGCGGGGTCGGAGTGCCCTAAATTTTGACCAGGCTTTTTCTGGTCCAAATTTGGGCACTCTGATAATCATCTAGCCAGCCTCCCTTAGCCCACCATCGAGAGGTTCCACTCCCCCCTGCGATGTCACCCGTACCGGTTTACTCGGATCTTTGTTCTTTACAGGTATCGGACTGAATTTGCAGAGGTGCTTTCGTTGGCGGGGAGTGGTTCCATCCTAAGGGGTCGGGGTGCTTGAAATTCGGCCAGGCTTTGCCTGTCCAAATTTCAAGCACCCCGACCCCGACCGTGCGACCCCGACCGTGCAGGTCAAGTCGCTTTCAAACACCGTGCCACTCCAGGGTGGGAACGTACTCCGATTCAATATCGTGCCGCTCGAAGAGGTGCCATTGGCAATGGCCGCTCCTGGCACAAAGCCGCCACCCCACGTCATTCAGTTTAAAATCAAGCGAGTGCAAACTGCGGTTCCAGCAAGCACAAAAAAAGGCCGGTAAAAACCGGCCTTTTTTTGTTTCGTTACACTAATTGATCAGTGCACATCATACACCACACCCACCTGCGGCATATGGGCCAGGCCGATATCGCGGGCGTGTTCCTCAAAGCCTTTGTTCTTCCAGAAGAAAGCGCCGGGCATAGTGGTCGGGATCACCAACACATAGAACAACGCGCGGCCCACAGTACTGGCAAAGATCTGGGACAGGCCGATCAGCGTCCAGGCCAGCAGTGCCCAGGGGCCGGTCAGACCGGTGATCAGCAAAGCGGCGGCTGCGACCAGGTTCAATCCCATCAGGCTGTTGCGCAGGATATAGGTCTTGCCAAAGGTGGTCTTCTGCACATAGTGAGAAGCCGCACCTTCGTGCTCGGCGGCGTTCATATCGCGGTTGTGCACGACCAGACCAAAACCTTCCAGGGCGATACCCAAGGCCAGCAACAGACCACAGCTGAACAGGGCGGTGGCGTAGTCGGCACCGGTCACCGCCAGAGTGCCCACAATCGCACCACCGGCCAGCAATGTACCCAGGGAGATAACGTTACCGGTAAAGGCGGTGTACACCTGGATGTGGTTCCAGAACGGACGCGCCTTGATGCGGTAGCTGCGACCCATGTAGTAGAGGCCAAAGGCGATAAAGCCGATACACATATAACCCAAGACGTCGCCAATGCTTTCGGCTGTATTGATGGCGATCAGGTTGGTGACTTCTGTGCCGAAGATACCGCTGTACAAGCCCTGGAAGATCTCGTTGCCGGGCAAGGAGAACAACAGGTGGAAACCGAGGGTCGCCATAAAGCCGGCCACACCCAAAATCTCGCGGGACATGGGAGAATGGCGCAGGTTGTTAAAACCGCGGTAGAAACGGTGCGGTTTACCCAAGTGGGTGGCGGACATAAAGTTGCCGATACCGCCCAGGGCCAGGCACACCAGCATCAACGGAGCGTAGAGGGCACTGTTGTGCACGCTGCTCAGGAACTCAATACCAAACTTGTCACCCAGGAACAGCAGGGCAAAAGCACCCATGACGGCTTGCACCGTCAGGGTAAAGATAACCAGCGGGTTTTCGCGGGAGCTTAAACGCGCCAGGTTCCAATGCTTTTCTTTTCCTTTTTTCTGGTCCACCACCGGCTTGTACTGACCGTTCTCGTCCTTGTGGTATTTCACCGGCGCGGAGTCGGTACGGGTCATTTCCTCCGGCAGTGTGCGGGTCTGCTGGAAGCGGATGTTCGGGTGGGTGATTTCCGGAGTCGGGAAACCGGGAATGGAGGTTTTCGCCTGCTCGCGGTTTTCCGGGACATTTTCGATTACACCAAAGTCCAGTGCGTTACCCACGCAGGCAGACACACAGGCGGGTTTCAGACCGATCTCGAGACGGTCCACGCACATATTACACTTGGACACCTGGCCCTTGATCGGGTCGAGCTGCGGGGCGTTGTAGGGGCAGACCCAGGTGCAGTAACCGCAACCGAAACAGGTTTCCGGGTCCTGCAATACAGCGCCATACTCAGCGTGTTTGGTATAGGCGCGGGTGGGGCAACCTTTTAAACACACAGGATTGTCGCAGTGGTTACAGGCCATGGAGATGTTCATGCGCTTGTAGTCGGGGTAGCTGCCCCCTTCCACATAACCCACGGAGCGGAACGCCAGGTGCGCAGGGTTTTCGTTTTTCTCACTGCAAGCCGCTTCACAGGCGTGACAACCGATACAGTTGTCGGCGGTAAAGAAAAAGCCGTGTTGCTTGTTGCGGTTGGGATTAACACCCACATCCGGGTTCTCGTTGATGTACATGGGGCGATCGGCGGGCAGGCCGGTCAGGTCCACCAGGTCGATCTTCTGGCCGTAGCGGTTAGTGTCATCAACTTTCTTATCGCTCAAAAACGCGTAGGGCTGCTCTTCGGTGCGCAACTCCCAGTGGCTGCCGGTGGCCGCTACTTCCGGTTTGACCACCGGGGTCATATCGCGGGGATCGAAGACTTCCACGGTGCTTACTTCAATGGCACCACTCAGGTCGCTACCCGGTATTTTTTCGGCCTGATTCATCAGTTTGTCCTTTGGGTTAAACATAATTCTTCTCTTCTCCCCCCTTAGAAATTGCGGCGTTCGGCGTTCAAACGCGCGGCTTCCTGCTGGTCGATTTTCTCGATACGCGCAGCGCACTGCTTGAAGGCAGGCTGACGCGAGTAGGGATCGAGCAGGCCCAGGGTCAAGCGGTTAACACAATCGTGAAAATGGAACGGAATAAACACGGCATTGCGTGCCACCCGCTGTGTTAGCTGCACCATCACCACCGCATCGCCGCGGCGGGAGGTCAGGCGCACGTACTCTTGGTGCTGGATGCCCAGCTCTTCGGCGGCATCCGGGTTCATCTCCATATAAGGCGTGGGGCTGAACTTGTTGCAGTTGCCGATTTTGCCGGTACGGGTACGGGTGTGGAAATGCTCCACCACTCGGCCGCTGTTGAGCCAGAAGGGATACTCCTCACAGGGCTGTTCATTGTTATTCACAAAGTCCACACAGATCAGGTTGGCCTTGCCGTTTGGGGTTTGGAATTTGCCGTCAGTGTACAGACGCTGGTCGCCCTTGGGTTTGAGGTCGCCGTCGCGGGCGGCATCTTCCTCGCGGTAGGGCCACTGGATACCGCGGGCTTTTTCAAGGCGGTCGTAGCTCATACCGGAGATGTCCAGGGTGCGGCCAGCACCTTTGGACAGTTGTTTCATCTCTTCAAACGCCTCTTCGGGGTTTTCCGGGAAGTGGATCACCTTGCCGTTGTCAAAACGCTTGGCCATCTGGTTAAAGATCCAGAAGTCCGGTTTGGAATCGGCGTAGCTGGGCATGGCGTTGCGGGTCAGGTTGACACGGCGCTCGGTGTTGGTGTGGCAGCCTTCTTTTTCCGCCCACACAGACGCTGGAAAATAAACATGGCTATACTGGTTGGTTTCAACATCTTCGTAACAGTCCTGCACCACCAGAAACTCCAGCTTTTCCATAGCCTTGCGGATGCGTGGGGTGTTGGGCATGGAGGTCATGGGGTTGGTGGCTACCAGCCATAGGCCTTTGATCTCCCCGGTTTCGATGGCAGGGAATATATCGGTTTCGGTCAGGCCGCGCTTTTTCGGAAAAAACTCCGGGTTGATGCCCCAGAACGCGGCGATCTCTTCGCGATCTTTTTCATTTTCCAGGTAGCGGTAGCCGGGCAGACCGGAACAGGAGGACCACTCGCGGGTACCCATGGCGTTACACTGACCGGTGATAGAGAGGCTGGTGCCGCCGGGCTTGCCGATATTGCCGGTTACCAGATTGAGGTTGTTGATATTGGCCACACCGTCGGAGCCGTGGGTGGACTGGTTGATGCCCATGGTCCAGATAGACATGGCGGCACCGGCTTTGGCGTACAGGCGCGCCACCATGCGGATACGGTCTTCATCGATGCCGCACTCGTGCTGGGCGATTTTGGGATCGTAGCGGTCTTGCCCGACCAGGGCTTCCAATTCCGCCAAGTTATTGGTGTTGGACTCCAGATAGGTGCGGTCTTCCAGGCCTTCCTTAAAGATCACGTGCAACATGGAGTTGATCAGCACACAGTCGGTACCCGGGGTGATCGGCAGGTGGATATCGGCAAACTGGGCCAACATGGTCACGCGCGGATCGATCACAATCAGTGGAAAGCTGCGTTTCTCTTTGGCTTCCTTCAAACGCCAGTAGATGATCGGGTGTTGTTCCGGCAGGTTAGAGCCGAACGCCATCAGACACTCGGTGTGTTCAAAATCTTCGTAACAGCCGGGAGGGCCGTCAGAACCAAAGGAGCGCTTGTAGCCGGAGACAGCAGAAGCCATACACAGGGTGGTGTTGCCGTCGTAGTTGTTAGTGCCGATACAACCGCGGGCCAGTTTGCCGAGGGTATAAAACTCTTCGGTCAGCAACTGGCCAGTGGAGACGATGGCAAAGGCGTCGCGGCCGTACTTGGCTTGAATCTCTTTAATCTTGGTTGCGGTGTGGTCCAGTGCCGTGTTCCAGTCAGTGGTTTGAAAGGTTTCATGGAATTTGTTGCGCATCAGGGGCTGTTTGCCGCGGCCGGGAGATTCAAACAGCTCGTGCTCCAGCAGACCTTTAATGCACAGCTTGCCGCGATTGACGTCAGCGCCGGCGTGACCCCGGCTGGTGACAACTTTGCCTTCCTGGTTCAGACCGATCTCAATAGAGCATCCGGTAGAGCAATAGTTACAGGTGGTGTACTTCCACTCCTTTACCTTCTTCTCGGGAATCACAATGGGCTTGCGCTTCTTACGGCCAAATAACATAAGAGATCCTACTTCCAGTATCAAAATTCTCGGGGCGCTGTTATTGATGTGGTGCGCCAGCTAAATCATGGTTGCCTTTGAACTAGCAATAGCCGTACCAATAATGGAGGTAGAGAATGTATGGTTATCAAGGAAAACTAATTTCTTTAAAAAACAAAGGCTTACAGTGAATGCGTCCAATATGGTGCACATAACACCTGTGGGGGTAGAGGTGATCTCTCTTTGGTGGTACGAATTGGTGCACGTTTTCGCACATAGGTCGTGCAGTCGTGTTCCGTTGTGGTGCGTCGGTGGCGGGCGGCAACAGTGCATCGCCGCCGTGAGTTATCGATTGATGTCTCGTACTTCATTGTTTTTAAAGAACTTTTTGATTTGTTAAGTTTTTTTTGAAAACTTGGCATTGTCTTTGCTCCAACTCTTCACAGTTGCGATTCAACCCGTTTGGCAGTGGTGATTAAAGCTGTTGTATAAAAAGCGGTTGCATAAATTGATCCAACCAGCGTTAACCGCAAGAGAGTCAGGCGCATGGCGATTACCCGGATTACTGATGTACGAAATACCGAAAAAGTGGGGGCTACTCGCCCGGGTTTTGTCTCGCTGGTGGGAGCCGGTCCCGGCGATCCGGATCTTCTAACGGTCAAGGCGCTGCGTGTGATTCAAACCGCAGACATTATTTTGTTTGACCGCCTGGTGAGTGAAGAGATTCGCGCGTTGTTTCCCAAGCAGACGCCGGCTTTTTATGTGGGCAAGGTAAAAGACAATCACAGCATTCCCCAGCACGAGCTGAATCAGTTGATTGTCAACAAGGCGCAGCAGGGCTTGCACGTGTGCCGATTAAAGGGCGGTGACTCTTTTGTCTTCGGGCGCGGAGGCGAGGAGATGCTGGAAGCGCGGGCGGCAGGTATCGAAGTGGAAATTGTACCCGGTATCACCGCTGCGGCCGGTTGTACCAGTTACGCCGGTATTCCGCTGACCCACCGCGGCTACACCCAGGGTTGTTCGTTTGTAACGGCGCACGGAGAAAAAGAGCTGAATACCAACTGGCAGGCGCTGGCCAGCAGCGGCCACACACTGGTGTTTTATATGGGGCTAAGCAAAGCGCAGATGATCAGCGACGAATTGCAGGCCGCGGGTATGAGCGGTGAGATGCCGGCGGCCCTGATAGAGAATGGTTGTTGCCCGCAGCAGCGGGTGGTGCGCGGGCAGCTGCGAGAGCTGGCCGAGCTGGTTCAGCGCGAACAGGTTCAATCCCCTGCATTGATTGTTGTGGGCAAGGTGGTTGATCTCGCCGATCAACTGTCCTGGTTTACCGAGTTGCAGGCGGAAACGGTGCAGATGCTGTCTGCCTAAAGCAGGCGGCGCCAACAAGTTAAGACCAATTTTAAATTCAAAAAGATTAGCGTAATCGAGGAACTGGAAGTATGAGTAAGCAACGTATTGTTGTTGTTGGTAACGGCATGGTAGGCCACAAGTTTATTGACAACTTGTTGCAGGACGAAAAGCGTGATGATTTTGAGATTGTGACTTTCTCGGAAGAGCCGCGCTTGGCCTATGACCGCGTACAGTTGAGTGCCTACTTCTCCGGCTCCACCGCAGCTGATCTGGCCATGACCGATGAGGGTTATTACAACCAGAACGGCGTTAACTTTGTCCTGAGCGACAAGGTGGTTGAGATCAACAAAGCCGACAAATACGTTGTCACCGAAAACGGCCGTAAAGAAGCTTACGACAAGCTGGTACTGGCCACCGGTTCCTTCCCGTTTGTGCCGCCGATTCCCGGTAAGGATCAGGAACACTGCCTGGTTTACCGTACCATTGAAGACCTGGAAGCGATCACCGCTTCTGCCAAAGAGAGCAAGGTGGGTGTGGTTGTCGGTGGTGGTCTGTTGGGTCTGGAAGCGGCCAATGCGCTGAAAAACCTGGGCTTGAAAACCCACGTGGTGGAATTTGCCCCGCGCCTGATGGCTGTACAGCTGGACGAGGGCGGCGGCAAGCTGCTGCGCGGCAAGATCGAAGAACTGGGCGTGGAAGTGCACACCGAGAAAAATACCCAGGAAATTGTGGCCGGTGAAGAGTGCCGCTTCCGCATGAATTTTGCCGACGGCTCCTTCCTGGAAACCGACATGATCCTGTTCTCCGCCGGTATTCGTCCCCAGGACGAGCTGGCCCGCCAGTTTGAGCTGGAGACCGGCGAGCGCGGCGGTATTGTGATTAACAACAATTGTCAGACCTCCGATGAAAACATCTACGCTATCGGTGAGTGTGCCCTCTGGGGTGGCCGCATCTTTGGTCTGGTTGCACCGGGTTATACCATGGCCAAGGTGGCTGTTTCCCACATCGCTTCACAAGGCCAGGGAGGCAGCGAAGAGTTTACCGGTGCTGACATGAGCACCAAGCTGAAGCTGCTGGGTGTGGATGTGGCTTCCATCGGTGATGCCCACGGCAATACCCCGGGCGCCCAGAGCTACACCTACAACGACGAAGTCGGCCAGGTCTACAAGCGCTTGATTGTGTCGGAAGATGGCAAAAAGCTGTTGGGTGCCGTGCTGGTGGGCGACGTGGAAGCCTACGGCAACCTGCTGCAGATGATGTTGAACGATATGGACCTGCCGGAGAGCCCGGAAGGCCTGATTCTGCCCTCCGTGGACGGTGCCGCTTCTGCCGGCCTGGGTGTGGATGCGTTGCCCGAGACGGCTATTATCTGTTCCTGTTACGACGTTACCAAAGGACAGCTTCAGGAAGCTGTGGCCAACGGTGCGGTAGATATGGCCGGCATCAAAGCCACAACCAATGCTTCTACCGGTTGTGGTGGTTGTGCGGCCCTGGCCAAGCAGGTGCTCGACAGCGAGCTGTCCAGCCTTGGTTATGAAGTGAAAAACGATATCTGTGAGCACTTCGAGTACTCCCGTAAAGAGCTGGCCGATATTATTCGCGTGAAAAAAATCAAGACCTTTGACGAGCTGCTGGAAAGCCACGGCAAAGGTCACGGCTGTGACATCTGTAAGCCGGCGGTGGGTTCCATCCTGGCCTCTTTCTGGAACGACTATATCCTGAAAGAGGAGCATATGAGCCTGCAGGACACCAACGATATCTACCTGGGCAATATGCAGAAAGACGGCACCTACTCGGTGGTGCCCCGTGTAGCCGGCGGTGAAATCACCCCGGAGAAACTGATTGTATTGGGTGAGGTGGCCAAAGAGTTCGGTCTTTACACCAAGGTCACCGGCGGTCAGCGTATCGACCTGTTCGGTGCCCAGTTGCAGGACCTGCCTCTGATCTGGAAGAAACTGGTGGATGCCGGTTTTGAAACCGGTCACGCCTACGGCAAGTCCGTGCGTACCGTCAAATCCTGTGTCGGCAGCACCTGGTGTCGTTACGGGGTGAAGGACAGTGTGGGCTTCGCCATCGATATCGAAGACCGCTACAAGGGCCTGCGTTCCCCACATAAACTGAAGTTTGCTGTCTCCGGTTGTACCCGCGAGTGTGCAGAAGCCCAGTGTAAGGATGTGGGTGTGATCGCCACTGAAAACGGCTGGAATCTGTATGTATGTGGTAACGGAGGTATGCGTCCCCGCCACGCCGACCTGTTTGCCACGGATCTGGACGACGAGACCCTGATCAAATATGTGGACCGCTTCCTGATGTTTTACGTGCGCACCGCCGATCGCCTGCAGCGTACATCGGTCTGGCTGGAGAACCTGGAAGGTGGTCTGGACTACCTGCGCGAAGTGATTATCGAAGACAAGTTGGGTATCTGTGAGGAGCTGGAGACGGAAATGGCTGCCAATATCGGCAACTACCAGTGTGAGTGGAAGACCACTATTGAAAATCCGGAAAAACTGAAGCGCTTCAGCCACTTTATTAACTCTGACGAGCGCGACAGCAACCTGGCGTTTGTGAAAGAGCGTGGCCAGATCCGCCCGGCTACGAAAGAGGAGCGTATTGCGGCAGTAGAGATTGTCGACGCGGTGGAGGCGCTTAACAGCGCAGAATCGATCGCAGAGGCGGAAGTGGCTTAAGGCCATTTCCAAAGACCTGGCCTGCTTTTCAGGTAATACAGATTTAGGAATTGACGATTATGAGTGATAACTGGAAAACCATTTGTGCGAAAGCGGACTTAACTCCCAATACCGGTGTGTGTGCACTGTTGGAAGGCGAGCAGGTGGCCATCTTCTGGGAAAGTAAAAACGACAAGCTTTACGCGGTGTCAAATTACGACCCGGTCGGCGAGGCCAATGTGCTATCGCGCGGCATTATGGGTTCCATTGGTGAAAAGATCGTTGTGGCTTCTCCTTTGTACAAGCAGCACTTCTGTCTGGAGACAGGGGCTTGTCTGGAAGAGGAGGAGCACAGTTTGAAAACCTACTCGGTTCGTGAGTTGGACGGTGAGGTACAGTTACAGGTTGCTTAAATCATTTTTGTGAGTTTTTGAATTTAGGCGGCTTCTAGCACCCGGGTCAACAGCCCTTTGATTCTGCCCCTTTTGGGTCAAAGGGACATTGCCCGGGATTAAGCGCCTCACCTTCTGCACCACTCGGCAGGCCCTGTGGCCTGCCTTTTTTCTATTTGGCCAATGTTAGGCCTGGCTTTTTGTCAATAGGCCCATTTTGGGGATGTCTTTTTCTCTCCGAGTATTATCTGGTGACTCATTGCGCCTTATTTCAGACCTGCGAACAGATCGTTTTGGGGCATGCGCCCTTTGGGGATGCTTATTTGCACAGCAGCGGGGCAGTTGTGCCCTAAAATGCACCCGGATGATACCCATTCGGTGACCCGAAATGTCTCAAATACCCCTCCATCACTGATTTGGCGCAGTTTTAGAGAAGTTTTCTGTACCAAACAAAGTTGGCACGCACCGTGCAGTACCCTAGGCATCAATAATTTTACAGTTTTAATATATTCACCATTATCAGAGGTTTTTACTCTTATGAGTAGTGAAACTGAAAAGTTCAATCTCTTTTCCTTTAAGGAAAAGTTCCGAATCATGCATTTGAGTTGGGTGGCGTTTTTTATCACTTTTTTCATGTGGATGAGCCACTCCTCTTTGATGCCGTTGATTAAAGAGACATTTGGCTTAAGCTCGGCAGAAGTCAGTGCGCTGTTGTTTTTGAATGTGGCCCTGACGATTCCCTCGCGCACTATTGTGGGGATGCTGGTCGACAAATTTGGTCCGCGCTTGATGTTTACCCTGCTGTTAGTGGTATCCGGTATTTTTTGTATTGCCTTTGGTATGGCACAGAGTTATGAGCAATTGGCTGCTGCTCGCTTCTTGATGGGCTTCTCCGGTGCCGGTTTTGTCATTGGTATTCGCCTGATTACCGAGTGGTTCCCTGCCAACCAGGCTGGTACGGCTCAAGGTGTCTACGGTGGCTGGGGCAATTTTGGTGCAGCCGGTGCTGGCCTGGTTTTGCCCTTTCTGGCGGCTTTTTTTGGTGCTGAAGAGGGCTGGCGTAGCGCCGTGTGCTCAGCGGGCGTGGTCTCGATCCTTTACGCGGGACTCTTTTACCTGATGGTGAGTGATACCCCGAAAGGATCTACCTATTTCAAGCCCAAAAAACTGGGCCCTATGGAGGTGACCAGTGTGGGCGATCTGTTCCTGTACATACTGATGTGTGCCCCGATGTTTATCGCTATGGGTGTCATTACCTGGCGTCTGTCTCCCGCTGGCGTGAGCCTGTTGTCAGAATCTGTGACATGGATCATTTGGGTGGGTCTGGGAGGATGGTTTGCCTACCAAGTCCTGGGTATTTTCCGCATCAACCGTGATATTTTCAGTAAGCCAGTGCCTGAGCTGCACCAGTACAAGTTTAAGCAAGTGGCCCTGTTGAATCTCGCCTATATGGTAACCTTTGGCTCCGAGGTGGCAGTTATTTCCATGCTGCCCTTGTACTTCCTGGAAATGTACGATGTATCTGTCGCGCTGGCCGGCGCCATGGCGTCCACCTTTGTGGCGATGAATCTGTTTGCGCGCCCCGGTGGGGGTTATATGAGCGATCGTGTGGGCCGTAAACTGACCCTGCTGGTTACGGTGGTGGGATCCGGTATTGGATACCTGGGTATGAGTTTCATGACGGTCGATTGGAGTCTGGGCGCTGTTATGACCGTGGTGATCTTCTGCTCGTTCTTTGTGCAAGCTGGCGCAGGGGCAACTTTCGGTGTGGTTCCCACTATCAAGCGCCGATTAACCGGACAAATCGCCGGCTTGACAGGTGCCTACGGCAATGTGGGCGCAGCAATCTTCCTGCTGGTATACTCCTTCACCGATGCGGCGACATTGTTTCTAGTTGTCGGTATAAGTTGTGCGCTGGTTGCGGTGCTGGTCAGCTTATTCCTGGATGAGCCTAAGGGACATATTGCCGAAATCCGAGAAGACGGCAGTGTTGAGCTGATTACGGTTAGCTAGATCTTGTGGTGTGCAGCAGGTATCAGTCCCCGGTTGGCCGCTTGCGGCTTTCTGGGGCTGGCCTAAAGGTTGTATGGTGTTTTGGGCAAAAGGCTTCTTGCGTTAAGATAAAGCCCTGTGTTGTTCTTCTGTCAAGAATGCGACTACTGCTAAAGTGAGCCTCTTGAAGCTTGCGCTTCCAGCATGTAGTCAGTATGTAGCTTGTGGTTAAAAAGGAACTGCCCGTAATGACTGCCCCACAAACCATTGATTCAATGGATGCTCTGCCGCTGCCCACGTCCGACGATATCAAAAAGTGGCTGGATGTGTCGTTTGGGGGAGCTTCTGATAAAGGCGTAAAAGCAGAAAACCAGGACGCCTTTGCCGCACATCAGCCCAAAAACAGCGCTCGCCATCTCAAAGGCAGTGTGGCCTGTATTGCAGATGGTGTCAGCTGCAGTGAAAATGCACAGCAGGCCAGTATCACTGCCGTGACCACCTTTATCGACGACTATTTCAGTACCCCCGATACATGGCCCGTCAAAACCGCCGCGGCGAGGGTGTTGTCGTCGCTGAATTCTTGGCTTTACCACCACGGCCAGCAAAGTGGGGCCCGCCACAACGGCCTGGTGACCACATTCAGTGCGGTGATCCTTAAATCTAATACCGCCCATATTTTTCATGTAGGTGACAGCCGCATCTACCGCTATCGGAAAGGCGAACTGGTGCAGTTAACCCGGGATCACTGCCATCAGCAGGGGCGGGATAAAGTGTTTTTAACCCGGGCGCTGGGCATGGACAGCCATTTGGAAGTGGACTACTTTCAGGAAGAGCTGGAGCTGGGCGATCTGTTGATGCTCTCCACCGACGGTGTGCACGATACATTTTCCAGCACGGAATTGATGCAATTCCTGGGTCGGAGAGATCTCGCCCTGGAGGATTTGGCGAAGGTGATTGTGGCCGCGGCGGAAGCAAAGAACAGTCAGGATAATAACAGTTGCCTGTTTGCCCGGGTGGATAATCTGCCCCTGGAAGACATCAATGAAGTGCACCGCAAGCTGACCCAGCTGGCCATTCCCCCGGTTATGGAACCGGGCATGAAGTTGGACGGCTATGAAGTCTTGCGGGTGATTCACAGCGGTACGCGCAGTCACCTCTATTTGGTCAAACACCCCGACCGCGAGCAGAAATTTGTATTGAAAACCCCGTCGGAAAACTTCGCCGAAGACCCCCAGTACCTGGAAGGTTTTATTCGCGAGCAGTGGGTGGGACGGCGTATCGACCACCACGGGGTTATGAAAATCTACCCCCGCGAACCCGACAGTCCTTTTCTGTACCACCTGTGTGAATATATTGAAGGCCAGACGCTGCGCCAGTGGATGTATGACAATCCCAATCCGAGCCTGGACAAGGTGCGGGAGATGACCCAACAACTGGTGATGTGTATTCGCGCCTTCCAGCGGTTGAGCATGGTGCATCGGGATCTGAAGCCGGAAAATATTCTGATCGACAAGAAAGGGCACTTAAAAGTTATCGATTTTGGCACCGTTCAGGTGAGTGGCCTGGAAGAGATTCAGTCTCCTGTGAAAGAGGATTGCCCGGTGGGATCGGTGGATTATATTGCACCGGAATACCTGATGGGGGAGAAAGGTGTGCACCGGTCCGACATTTTTTCGTTGGGGGTGATAATTTACGAAATGCTGACGGGTGAGTTGCCTTTTAAAATCCCGGCAGTGCAGCACACGATTCCCCGTAACTTTGAGTACTGGAAATACCAGAGTGCGAGGTCCCATCGGCGAGAACTGCCGGCCTGGGTGGATTTGGCGTTAAAGAAGGCCACATCGCCAGAACCCGCGCGTCGCTATGCGGCCATGTCGGAATTTGTACACGATCTCACCGTGCCCAACCAGGAGATGGTCGAACGAGCGGAGTCGGCCCCATTGCTGGAGCGCAATCCGATCCGTTTTTGGCAGTTGATCTCGGTGGTGTTGTTTGCTGTCGTGGTGGCACAGGCGCTGTTGCTGTTTAATCAGTAGCGGGTCTGCTCGCAGGATAAACAGGATGAGTTGTGATCCTGGCTGTTAGATCGCCGCTACGGATTGCCGTTCGCTTTCGATATTGACTTCCAGCATGCCCATCACTTTCGCCAGCAGTTTAAGCTCGGCTTCGATCGCCCTGGTGGCGTGGTAAAACACTTCATCCGAGTCTACCTTGACCTCTTCCAGGTTCAGCATATAGCCACTGATCAGGTTGAGGAATTGCTTGGTCAGGCGCAGGTTTTCCTGCACCGGGTACTGGGTTTCCAGCTCCTCCTTGATGGCGCCCGGCAGTTGGGTCAGGGTTTGTTGATGGCGGTTAAAGGAGTCCTCGCACACCTGGCGCAGGTGAGACAGGCGCATTTTGTAACTGCGTGGGCTTTCACCGCGGGAGGCGATGTAAGTACTCAGGCCTCGCAGCATACCCATGGCTTCGATATGTTTGATCAGGTGTTTAAAGGCAAATTCGCTCAGCAGGAAGCCTCGGGTGCTGTCGATCATCAGCTCTGAGCGCTTGGCAATTTCCCACACCAGCAGCGTCATCTGGTCGATCAGGTAGTTGTGCAGCTCGAAGTTGTCCAGGGGGTCATCTTTGTGCCAATGGCCTTTGATGGTAAACCACTCGGTCAGGATCGCGCGCCAGCGCTGGCGGTCCAACAGGGGGCTGGAATCATGCAGTTCGCCCACTTTTTCGTGGATGCTGCGCTGCAACGTGTAGGTGCGCTGGCGAAAATGCTCAGTTCCCCCCAAAACCGCCAGGCTTGAGGCCCGGTGCTGCTGGATCAGGCTGAGTAATTCGATGGTCTGGCAGATCAGCAACAAGCCTTCCTGGCGACGCTTGTAGCGCTCGTAATAGGCTGCGCTGATTTGACTGTCGTTTGCCGATAGCTCCTCGCCCTTGTGGTAGGCGTCGAGCTGTGATTTGTTGTCCATACTCAAAATAACGGCTGCCCTTGGCAGTGCTGCTTAATGATCACAAGGCGGCTTGTTATACTGCCTAAGAAGGGGTCTGGTAATATTATCCAGCCCAATGTTCTAACTAAGGATAAGCAAGAGTTGTTCCAGTAAAATCCCTTAGCAATTCAGCGGCATATTCAATTTCTGCACAATAATGGTGCAAAGTGGTGAGGTGTTGATCATTGCGTGGTGCAGAGTGGGGCCTGGGTTGTTAGCACGTGAAATGACTCGTGGGGGTATAACAGGAGGAGATTGGATGTCCAAACAGGATCTGGATGCAAAACATTGCCCACTGTGTGGCAACGTTAACCTTTGTGAAATGGTGGCCACTGGCGACGGGGAGGGCTGCTGGTGTCGTGAAGAGTGCTTTTCAGAAACGTTGCTGGCGCAAATTCCTGCAACTCAGCGGCGCAAAGCGTGTATTTGCCGTGAGTGCGCGCGCGCCTTTAACGCCAATTACTATGACGCGACCGGGGAGTCAACGCAGTTGTAAAGCGCAGCCTGGCGAGTGTTGGCTATACTTTGTGCAGGGATGCACTCACCAGAGGTACTGCTATGGGCCGTTGGCTGAATCCACGCATGAAATTCCTCCTGTTACCCCTGCTGGGGGCACTGGGGCTCGCTCTGTTCCCTGCTCTGGCAGAAGATAAAACAACGACTAAAACGGCGGAAAAATCCAGCGATAAAATTGTGACCGACACCGACTGGTTGCTACCCCAAAAAGGTTCTGAGGGTAACAAGCTGGGTGCCAAAGTGGAGTCTGTTATTGAAACCGAGGAGGAGGGGGTCTACCGCATAGAGGTATCCATTCCCAAGATCGACAAGGAGATCGAAGAGGTGGTGGCCATTGGGCGGCGTGAAGATGTGGAGAAACCCGAACCGCAAAAACGGCGGTTTGAGATTGTCAATGACCCCGATACTGGCCGCAGTGGCGTGATTATCTACCTGGGTAAACCGGAGGTCTTTGCGCTGAAATTTAACTATTATGAGGGGGAGAGGGAGTACTAGCATCCCCGCCGTCGTGTTTCGCTCAACCTCGCTGTTTGGGCAGTTTGGGCTTGTTCGTCTAAGCTACTCAACTGGCAGGCTCACCCGAACCAACAGGCCGGCACCATGGTTGCTCATGCGGATATCTCCGCCGTGATTGTTGATGATCTGCCGGGCAATCGCCAGTCCCAAACCTACACCACCGGTGTCTCGGTGGCGGGAGTTTTCCACTCGATAAAAGGGTTCAAACACCTTCTCCAGTTGTGACTCGTCTATGCCTGGGCCGGTGTCGCGGATGGTAATGATAAGGCGATTATCGGCGGTCGACTCGCCAGTTTCGCGGTGTACATCGACCTGCGCCGATTCGGCATATTTAAGTGCGTTTTCTATCAGGTTTCTCAGCGCGCGTTTTAAGCTGACAGGCCGGCAGGCAATCACTTGTTCGTCGGTGTATTCAAATTGCAGGTTTTTGTCGACTGTTGTTTCCAACAGGTCTTCACAAATGCTGGAGAGCAGCGCTGTAACGTCCATCCGACAGGTGGGTTCTGCGTCCCCACTTTCGCGGATAAAGGCCAGGGTGGCCTCCGACATCTGCTGCATCTCCTCCAGGCTTCTCAACAGCTGATCCCGTTCAGTGCCCGGGGGCATCAGTTCCAAGCGCAGGCGCATGCTGGTAAGGGGGGTGCGCAGGTCGTGTGACAGGGCCGCCAACATTTGGGTACGCTCGGAAACAAAGCGCTCCAGACGTTCGTTCATACGGTTAAACGCGGCGATAGTAGCCTGGATATCTTCGGGACCCCGGGTCGCCAGGGGCGGGACCTTCTGCCCCCGGCCCAGCTCGTTGGCGGCCCGGGTGAGTTGCGCCAAGGGGCGGGTGATGGCCCGCAGGCGCCAGAACAGGATGGCCAGTACCAGGACGCTGGACACCACTACAAAGATCACGGTCTGTTGGGCGACGAGAGGGCTAAACGTCTGTGCCTCGGCCCGCACTTCGAGCCAGCGGTTGTCTTTCTGGGGGATGGCAATCAACAGGTGCTCCAGTGGTGGCAATCCGTGGCGCTTAGTGCCGGGGCGAAAATGTTTTGGGAATTGTGTGGCGGAATTGCGATCTTTGCGGGAATTTGCGATGCGCATATCGACACGCAGCGCCTCCTTGTCGCGGAGATCGAGCCAGCGACCCAGCAGGCGGGCAAGGTGATGCTCCAACGGTGTGTCGGGTTTATTGATCTGGGTGGTTGTCTTTAGATCAAAGTCCAGGCCGGGGCGCCGCCAGGCCTTCAAGGTGCGGGCGTGCTGCTCGGTGGGGGTGGATTCCAGAATCGAATTTACGGTTGATAGCTGCCGCATCAATGCCCGTTGGTTGTGCCCCTCCAACGCTTTCTGATGGGCATTGGACAGCACCCACAGGCTGATTCCCTGGGCCAGCAGCAGTGCCAGCAGTATCAGGGCGACCATTTGCCCGAGCAGGCCTTTTGGCCACGGCTTAAAGCTCAGGCCCGAGGGGCGTGAAAAGGGTTTCATGACGGCACTTTTTCCGTAAACATATATCCACCGCCCCACACAGTTTTGATCAGGGTGGGGTTGTGGGCGTCGACCTCAACTTTTTTTCGCAGGCGGCTGATCTGATTGTCGATGCTGCGATCAAAGGGTTGGGCTTCTCGGCCCTGGGTGTGGGTCAACAGCTGGTCGCGGCTCATCACCTGTTGGGGATGGCTTAAAAACACCCGCAAGAGCTTGAACTCCGCGTTGCTTAAGGGGACCAGCAAACCGTCATCTCTCACCAGTTGGCGCTGGTGGACGTCCAGGGTCCAGCCTTTAAAACGCAGTTTCCCGGCGCTGCCCGCCGGGGGAAGGTGGCCTTTCTCATTGCCAGCAACATCCGGGCCGTGTCGCCGCAGCACCGCTTTGATGCGGGCCAGCAGGACCCGGGGAACAAAAGGCTTGGTGACATAGTCGTCGGCACCCATTTCCAGGCCGACGACGCAGTCTGCATCTTCGCTCATTGCCGTGAGCATAATGACAGGCGGGCCTTGAATATCCCGCACGTATCGGCAAAGGCTCAGGCCGTCTTCACCGGGCATCATCAGGTCGAGCACGACCAGGTCGATATCTGCCTTCTGCAGCTGTGCGCGCATTTGTTCGCCGCCGTCAGCGGTGCTGACCCGGAAACCGTGCTGTTTCAGGTATTTGGCCAGCGGGTCACGGATGTCCTGGTGGTCGTCCACCACAAGAATATGTTTGTTGCTCATAATAGCTATTATACAAAGTAGGGGCCGCTGTAGTGCGAACGGGATGTATCAAAGTGTATCAGCGCCATTACGCCTTGCGACACACTGGCGTTGAATTGGGATTGTTGTACGACATCTGCGTGTTTCAATGGCTCTACGGTTTAATAGCACGAGGCTAAAGATGATGAAAAAATCCCTATTGGTAGCAACGGTTCTGGCCACAACCCTGTCCACCGGTTTGGCGCTGGCGGAACGCGGCGACGGTGAGCGCGAAGGTTGCAAACGCGGGCACTGGGGGCATCACGGCAACAAGGGCTTCCACCGCGGGGCGGAAATGATGGAGCGGGAGTTTACGGCAGAGCAGATCCGGACCCTGGTGGAAGCCCGGTTGTTGATGAAGGGCAATGAAAATTTGCAGATTGGTCAGATCATTCCCACGGACACCGGCTACACCATCACCATTGTGACCCAGGACGGCTCTCTGGTGGAGGAAAAAGAGGTGGCTATGAACGGTATGCCATTAAAGCTGTACGAGCGCATCAAGGAGCGCATGGCCAAACGCGACGCCGATCTGGAGCAGTAAACGACGCCTGTTTTCTCCGTTGGGGATAGGTTGTCCCCGGTGGGCGGGTGACACCTTATCGCCGATTTTTCAGCGGATTGGTTTGGGTGTCATCTCCGGATGCTCCTTTTCAACATGCCATTCGAACAGGTTTAATTCGATAAAGGCAAATGCCAGAATCCACAAGAATGCATCCCAAAAGTCGAGAAAGTTACCACTGATCCCCCAGAGCACAGCACAGGTCAAAAGAATCAGGTACAGGACGGCTTTGATACCACCGGAAATCCACATCAGCCGCTCGCTGAGTTTGCCATAGAGCTGCAACCAAACGTCCATTTGCAAAATCACCAGAATTGCAATCCAGTTGCTGGCATTGACCAGGTCAATGGTGGCCAGGTATTGGGCGTTGGCCAGAGAATCGGTATTGGCGAGAATATTCAACGAGCTTGTCGTGAAATAGGGTGGGTTGCCCGCCAGAGTAGCGCAATTGGCTGTGGTCAGCAGGGTGTATTCGTTCAAGTCCGTCATAAAGGACAGACCCACTGCGGCCTGGCTGCAGGCATCATTGATCATCGCCAGTTCAAAGCTCTGCATCAGCAGGTATTTGTTGAGGTAGCCGTAGAGGGCGTACAGAATCAGGCTGTAACACGCCAATTTCACGGCATTTAACGACCACTTTAACCGTCCTTTCAGCTTCTCGTCGGGGATAACCCATGTCTCCAGCTCAAACATGATGAGCAACACCCACCAGGCGGCGGTGTCGATAGTGGCGGAATAGGCTTCTATCAGTTGGCCCAGACTGGGGCCGTTGGTAAAGGTGTGTGCAGAGGCGAGCCATTCCTCCAAAAAAAACTGGTAAACATTATTGGCCAACAGGGCATAAATGCCGTACTTGAACAGGGTGTACCAGTGGAAACGACGCCGTTCGACCGAGTGGCTTGCACTCATGCTCATGTTTTCCTCTCTCTGTCACCTACAGTGTAGTTGGTCTTTGTTCTATCGCCCCGACGGCCGTCAGTTTACCCGTAAAAACGGGTGTTGCCATTTGGCACGCCGGGGATTATGATTTAGCCATAAACCGAATTAATATTCAATATATGTCGAATGATAATTCGGCTTGAGTGATTTCGTAGGATCCCTAAAAATAGCTAGAAACCGATTTTCGGTGATTTCAGAGGTGACTTATGTCAATCAGCGCGGCCAAGATTGAAGGCCATATCGATTCCTATTACGCCGCGACGGCCCGGGATGTCTGTGACTTTCCTTCCCTAAAAGGTGAAATGAAAGTCGATGTTTGTGTTATCGGAGGGGGGTATACCGGCCTTTCTTCCGCCCTGCACCTGGCAGAGCGGGGCTACAGGGTCGTGCTGCTGGAGGCGGAGCGCGTAGGCTGGGGAGCCTCAGGTCGCAACGGTGGCCATGTGGGGACAGGTCAGCGGCTGGATCAGGAAACCCTGGAGAAAAAGGTGGGTAAAACCCGGGCGCGAGCCATGTGGGATATCAGCGTGGAGGCGGTGCAGACAGTTAAAGAGTTGGTACAAAAGCACGATATTGAGTGCGACCTCAAAAGTGGGATTTTACACACCGCCCATAAAGCCGCGCTGCGGGATGACTTTTTACAAGAAGCTGAGCATATGCACGCTCACTACGGCCACAAACAGTTGCGATTTGTGGATAAGGATGAAGTGCGGCGCATGGTGGGCTCAGAGAAATACCACTGTGGCCTGCTGGATGACTTGTCCTGCCACCTGCACCCGCTAAACTTTGCCTTGGGGTTGACTCGTGCCGCCAAAGAGGCCGGAGTACAGATTTTTGAGCACAGCCGGGTAATCAATTACAGCAAAGGCGACAATCCGGTAGTGAAAACGGGCAGCGGTTCGGTCAAGGCGAAATTTGTGATCCTTGGTTGTAACGGCTATCTGGGTAAGCTGGAGCCGAGGATGGCAGGCAAGATTATGCCCATCAACAACTTTATGCTGGCGACGGAGCCCTTGAGTGAAGCCCAGTGCCGACAGTTAATCCGCGACGATGTGGCGGTGAGTGACTCGCTGTTTGTGATCAATTACTGGAAGCTCTCCGGCGACAACCGCCTGCTGTTTGGTGGGGGTGAAAATTATACCAGCAGTTTCCCAGGCGACCTGAAATCTTTTGTGCGCAAGTATATGTTGCGGGTTTATCCTCAGCTGGCGAATACCCGTATCGATTACGGTTGGGGGGGAACCCTGGCAATTACGCTTAACCGTATGCCACACTTTGGCCGCCTGGAGAAGAATGTGTTCTACGCTCAGGGTTATTCCGGCCACGGGGTGCCCACGGCGGTGATGGCTGGCAAACTGTTGTCGGAGGCAGTGGCCGGCACTGCCGAGCGGTTTGATGTGATGGCCGATTACCCCACCCACACTTTCCCGGGGGGCACTCTGTTGCGCTGGCCGGGGCTGGTGGCGGGGATGTTGTACTATTCCCTGCGCGACAAGCTCTAGGCTCACGCCTAAAAAAACCAAAAAGGCGGGTTGGTGCAAACCAATCCGCCTTTTTTAATGGCTGCAAGGGCTGCGCGCAGCCCCTGCGTGTAGGACCTGAGGTCTATTGATCCAGGGCGCCATGATTGATGGCCGTCAAGGTATCATCCAGAGATCGCTTGGCTTTGTCGATCAGTTCATCAATCTCGGCTTTGCTGATAGTCAGCGGCGGCGAGATCAGCATAACATCACCCGTGGCGCGCATTATCAGACCGTTGTTGGTGCAGATGTCCCGACAGAGGCTCCCGGTCCTGCCATCGGTGGAAAAGCGGGTGCGGCTTTTCTTGTCCTTGACCAGCTCCAGTGCGCAGACTAGGCCGACGCCGCGGGTTTCGCCCACGATGGGGTGTTCGCTTAACTCTGACCAGCGCTGCTGCAAATAGGGACCGGTCTCTGCGGCCACTTTTTCCACCAGCTTTTCCCGTTGAATGATTTCCAGGTTTCTCAGCGCCACGGCAGCGGCGGCCGGGTGGCCGGAGTAGGTATAGCCGTGGTTAATGTCGCCACCCTGGTGTTTAAGTACCTCCGCCACACGGTCGCTAAACAATACGCCTCCGATGGGCAGGTAACCGGAAGACAATCCCTTGGCGATGGGCATAAAGTCCGGCTTGATGCCAAAGGTCTCGGAACCAAACCAGTTGCCGGTGCGGCCAAACCCGCAGATTACCTCATCGGCGATCAACAGAATACTGTACTTGTCGCAGATTCGCTGGATTTCCGGCCAGTAGGTGCTCGGTGGAATAATCACACCTCCGGCACCTTGTAGGGGCTCGCCGATAAAGGCGGCCACCTTGTCGACACCGATCTCCAGAATTTTTTCTTCCAGCAGTTGGGCCCGTTGCAATCCAAACTCCTCCGGGCTCAGAGCGCCGCCCTCCTCAAACCAATAGGGCTGTTCGATGTGCTCGATACCGGGAATGGGAAGGCCGCCCTGTTTGTGCATATACGCCATGCCGCCGAGGCTGGCGCCGGCGACAGTAGAGCCGTGATAAGCATTTCTGCGGCTGATGATCACCGACTTTTGCGGTTGACCCTGTACCGCCCAGTAGTGACGCACCAAGCGCAACACGGTGTCGTTGGATTCGGAGCCGGAGCCGGTAAAAAACACATTGTTGATATGGGCGGGGGCAACCTCGGCCAGCTTATTGGCCAGTTCAATGGCCGGTGGCGTAGTGCACTGGAAAAAGCTGTTATAGTAGGGCAGTTCCAGCATTTGCTGGTAGGCGGTCTCTGCAAGCTCTTTGCGACCGTACCCCACAGCTACGCACCAGAGGCCAGCCATGCCGTCCAGCATTTTGTGGCCGTTGCTGTCCCACAGGTAGACCCCGTCAGCTTTGCTGACAATACGGGTGCCGAGTTGGTTTAGCGCCCCCTGGTTGGTAAAGGGGTGCAAGTGGTGTTGACGGTCCAGTTCTTGTAATTCTACGGTGGTGCGATTCATCTTATGGGTCCTCCTATCGCTTTCACCTTTTTAAAATAACAGGTGGATTTTAGTAAAGGCGTTGGTCAAAAACCCGGGCAGCCCGCAAGGCGATGCAGGGATGCATCGCCAAGAGTCGCCAGGTTAATAGTAAGTTGGTTAAGAGAGATGAAAGACAGACGTTATACGTTTAACAGCAGGTGCTCTCGCTCCCAAGAGCTGATCACCTTGTTGAATTCCTCGAATTCATAGGCTTTTACGGCGACATAGGCATCCAAAAAGGTGTTGCCGAGAATATCGCGCAGCTCCTGGCATTCATCCAGCAAGCAAGCGGCCTGCTCCAGAGTGCGGGCCAGTTCGATATCCTGTTCGTAGGCGCTACCCTCACAAGGTGGGCCGGGTTCAATGCCAAGTTTCATGCCCAGGTAACCGCAGGCCAGGCTGGCGGCGGTAGCCAGATAGGGGTTGGCATCCGCGCCGGCAAAGCGGTTTTCCACCCGTTTGGCCTGGGGTGAACTCTGAGGTACGCGAATGCCCGTGGTGCGGTTGTCGTAACCCCAGTTGAGGTTAATGGGAGCCGCAATATCCTTGGCAAAGCGCCGGTAGGAGTTGACATTAGGCGCGTAAAACGGGATGGCGTACCGGGTAAATTTCTGCAAGCCGCCGATATAGTGGCGAAACAGATCATTCTCTTCACCCTGACTGTTGACAAAAATATTTTTACCGGTGGTTTTATCGATAATGCTCTGGTGCAGGTGCATGGAGCTGCCCGGCTCGCTCTCCATGGGTTTGGCCATAAAGGTGGCAAACACGCCGTGTTGCATGGCGGTTGCCCGTAGCGTGCGTTTAAAGGTAAATACCTGGTCCGCCAGCGACAGGGCGTCGCCGTGCAGGAAATTGAGCTCCATCTGTGCCGAACCGCTCTCGTCGATCAGGGAATCCGCGTCCAGCCCCATGGCATCACAGTAATCGTACATATCCTCGATCAGCGGATCGAATTCGTTGATCGCATCGATAGTGTAGGAGCGACGCATCATTTCCGCGCGGCCGGAGCGGCCCACCGGGCTCTCCAGTTCGTAGTCCGGGTCGGTGACTTTTTTGACCAGGTAGAACTCTACCTCCGGGGCGACGATGGGTTTCCAGTTTTCCTTGTCGTACAGAGCCAAGACGCGTTTGAGGACGCCGCGGCTGGACAGTGGGTGCAGTTCGCCATCGGCGGTCATGCAGTCGTGGATGATCTGTGCGGTGGGGTCTTTGGCCCAGGGTACCAGGCGCATGGCGCTGGCGTCGGGGCGCAGGTACATATCGCTGTCTTTCACCCCGAGAATATCGTCGAACTCGTCGGGGTAACCGCCAGTGACGGACTGTAACAGGATACACTCCGGCAGGCGGGTTTCTTCCTTAAAGAACTTGTCGGCCGGGACAAACTTGCCACGGGCGTTGCCGGTCATGTCAGGGATTAAACACTCAACTTCGGTAATGTCGTGTTTTTTGAGCCATTCGTTGATGGTATTCATAAACTGTCTGCCAGTTTGTTGCTTGTCGTAGAGTTTGTGAGGTAATCGTTTTCTGGTTCAAAGTTTCTATTCCAGATAAAGGCGCTGCGCACCTAGATTTGGGAAAATCAGGTGCGTGATTCGCAAGCGGCTTTGAAGGCGGCAAAAATCCCCCGATAAGCCGGATTTTCCATCACTTTCCATTCCGGGTGGAATTGCACTGCCAATACAAAACGCTCCGGATCGCTCAGGCGAAAGGCCTCCACCAAGCCGTCGGGGGCGCGTGCCTCAACGACCAGGCCGTCGGCCAGTGTTTCGATGCCTTGCTGGTGGATGCTGTTGACCTCCAGGGTATCGCTGCCCACGATCTTTTGCAGTAGGCCGCCGTATTCCAGGGTCACCGGGTGAGCGGGGCCATACTGTAGCTCCACCGGTTGTTGTTTATCTTCCCGGTGATCCATCATGCCGTCGGTCTCCTGCACTTTTTGTAACAGGGTGCCGCCCAGGGCAACGTTGATTTCCTGAAAACCGCGACAGATACCCAACAGCGGAATATTGGCTTCAATGGCCAGGGTCACCAGGGGTAGGGTGGTGGCATCCCGGGCCGGATCGTGTTCGGGATCCTCGGCCGGCTCACCCTGGTAGTGGTGAGGTTCTATATTGCTGGGGGAGCCGCTCAACAGAATGCCGTCGACAGTGCTCAGGTAGTTTTCCAGCAGTGCCATATCGCCGATGGCCGGCATCAGGATGGGAACGGCATTCATGGCGTCGGTGATACCGCGAATATATTTATCGCCAATACAGTGATAGGGATGCAGGCCAATCATTTTGTAGTCTGCCACCACGCCTATCAACAGGGATTTGCCGTGTTTCATTGGAGATTACCTTTTCACTCACAGTTATCTTGACAATTTAGCGGATTAAGCGTTAATCGGCCGTAGGCCTCTATGTTTATTTTAGACGGCTTGTCTTCAGTGGTCGCTCTTCCCATAGAAACCTTTTTTATCAAAGGGATAGCCGTAAAGCCGAACATTAATTCGGGCCAATAACCGAATTAATGTTCAGTTTATGGTGTTTGCAGAGTAAAATCAACCACCACCATAGGGGTGTTGACTGGGGTTTTGGCGCGTTTCAGGGTAGTATTATCGCCCCGAAGATGACAACTCCTCCGGCCGTACGGTAAACGGCTAAAGGGGTTATGGATGAGACCTGTTAATGACCACAGAGCGTCAAGCCAAACGCAAAAGCAGCCTAAATGCTCGCCGCCAGCCAGTGCAACAACGCGCCCGCGAGCGCACCCAGCAGATTCTGGATATCACGGCCCGACTGCTGGAAGAGGTGGGTATCGATGATCTGACCACTATTCTGATCGCCAAGGAACTGGGCATTTCGGTCGGTTCCCTCTACCACTATTTCCCCAACAAGCACGCCATTCTCTTTGCCCTGGGGGAGCACTGGCTGGAGCAGATGACGCTCGCCATGCGGGATATCGAGGCCTTTGATCTGGAGCATATGACCCTGGAGCAGTATGTGGATGCGGCCATCGAGCGGATGCTGTCGGTGTACAAGGCTCAGCGCGCGGTACTGCCCCTTGCCCAGGCCCTGTGGGCAATCCCCGAGTTGCGGGATTTGGATATCCAGCACGATACCCTGGTGATCGGTTGCCTGGTGGGCATCTTCAAACGGCTGGGCTTTCAGGGTTCTGAGAGCGAACTGGGGCGTGTTGGCCGGGTCTATTTGGAGGCCACCCACAGTGTATTGCTGACCATCGTTTCCCAGAAAACTGTGCGATCCAAGCGCAGCCTGGACGACCTCAAGGCGATGATCCTGACGCTGTTGCAGTCCCACCTTCCGGATTAAAACCATTCCCGAGACCACGAGCCGCCTGGCGACGGCTCGTACTTGCTGGCCCGGTGCCAAAGACCGTTCTTCCTTGACGGCCCTAACCTTAACCCTAACGGCTAATGGCTTTGGTCTCCAAAAAGTCCTCAAACCCGTATTCGCCCCATTCACGCCCGTTGCCGGATTGCTTGTAACCGCCAAAGGGTGAGGTGTAGATATGGGCGGCGCCGTTAATGCGCACCATGCCGGCCCGCAATTTGCGTGCGACCCGCGCGGCTCGCTCCTCGTCACCGGTCTGGAGATAAGCGGCCAATCCGTAGGGGGTGTCGTTGGCAATCTCAATCGCCTCGGCCTCGTCGCGGTAAGGGATCATCGCCAAAACCGGACCAAATACCTCCTCGCGGGCAATGGTCATCTGGTTGTTAACATCGGCAAAAATGGTGGGTTTGGTAAAGTGCCCCGTTTCCAGCCCTTCAGGCTTGCCGGGCCCGCCGGTGACCAGGCGCGCACCCTCTTCGATGGCGGCCTGGATCATACCCTGGACTTTGTCAAAGTGCCCGCGGCTGACCAGGGGGCCGATATGCTTGCCGTGTTTGTCGGACTTGCCCACACTCACCGCCTCGGCAGCTTTGGCGGCGATCTCCACCGCTTGCTCGTAACGGCTCTCCGGCACCAGCATACGTGTCGGGGCGTTGCAGGACTGGCCCACATTGTCCATACAGTGATTGACACCGCGGGTGATGGCGTCGGTCAGATCTATGTCATCAAATATGATGTTCGGGGATTTGCCTCCCAGTTCCAGAGCCACTCGCTTGACAGTATCAGCGGCGGCCTTGGAGATCAGGGTGCCAGCACGGGTGGAGCCCGTAAAGGAGACCATGTCGATATCCGGGTGGCTGGAAAGGGCGGTACCGACGCCGGGGCCGTCACCGTTCACCATATTGTAGACGCCAGCCGGGTAGCCGGCCTGGTGCATCATCTCGGAGAACACATGACCGGACAGGGGAGCGATCTCGCTGGGTTTTAAGACCATGGTGCAGCCAGTGGCCAGCGCAGGGGCGACCTTACAGGCGATTTGGTTAATGGGCCAGTTCCAGGGGGTGATAAAGCCGCATACGCCGATGGGCTCCTTCACAATGGTGGCATTGGCCTTTTTGTGCTCAAACTGGAATTCCTTGAGGGCATCCAGAGCGGCCTGAATATGGCCGCGGCCGCAGTCCGCCTGGTCGGCGGCGGCGAAGTCGATGGGCGCGCCCATCTCCCGGGAAATGGCCTGCGCCATCTCGTCGTAGCGGTCCATATAGGCGGCGAGCAGTTTTTCCAGCAGGGCGATACGCTCTTCCCGGCTGCTCATGCCAAAACTCGCAAACGCCGCGCGTGCCGCGGTCACCGCTTTGTCGACATCGGCTGCGGTACCCAGGCTGATAACACCGATTTGCTCTTCGGTAGAAGGGTTCTCAACCGCAAAGTCGTTGGGTGTTACAGGATCGACCCACTGGCCGTTGATATAGAACTGGCGATAGTCGTACATGGTGGTTTCCTTATGCTCAAACCGAACAATAGTTCAACATATAAGCCGGATGGTAGCTCAGGTTATAAGGAGGGGCAATGCCCCGAAAGGGGTGTTTATTTGAGGTGAGGAAGCTGTTTAGAAACCGCCGCCGCCAAAAGTTGGCCGGCTTTAAGAAGCTTCAGAACTGGTACTTAAGCTCAAAGCTTACGCCTTTCTTGTTCCATTCAGCCTTGTACGCCATGCCTTCAGTATATTTGTCCACACCACCTTTGTATTTCCCTTGAAACAGGGTATACATAGGTGTGCCTATATAGTGTTTTAGTTCCGTTTTTAGCTGGTCTACCAGCGTGATTTGTGCGGCGTTTTTGGGGTTCTTATTGAAGGTGTTTGAGCTGTTGTCGTTACCAAAGGGCATCGCCAGGATCCTGGTAGCGTTGGTGTGTCGATATTCAAGGTCGTCGCCATCTGAGCCGGCCTGGGCGGCAAGGGAGGCAAGGATTAACGCCAGCATCAGCAGTGTCCATCGGATCATCAACAGGCCTGTGATTTTGCAGTCTGGTTGAGTTTTCACCGTTTGCCCCTGGCTAAGCATCATAACGCACTCCATTTTCCCTGTTATCCGCAGACCCGTTTCTTATCGTTGCGTCATTTCGTTTTTGTTGTGCGTAGAGTGCCAAAGGGAGGGCTCCAATTCTGTTGGCTAGTTCCGTCGGTTAGATAAGTTTTAAATAAGTAGGCAAAAAATGGCCCAATTTGTATCTAAGTAGCCTAAAGGAAGATTAGGGCGCCAAATGGGTACAAGTGGCCTCATAGGTCACTACCGCAGGGCAATATGGCCGTCAAAAAGGTGCACACCTTCTATCGGTGTGTGCGCTGTTGGTGCGCTTGACAGGCAGTCAAAAGGCATAGCATCAGTGCAGTGGAGTGGTCCCCGACCGTGCCACTCCAGATCTGGTCACAGCTTGGCATTGTGCCAGGCGTAACGGTGCCACTAACCACCTTCCGTATATGGACTCTTGGTTAAAAGAGAGTATCAATGCCAAGCTGTTGCTTAGAATTTGGCTTCTGCGGTCAGCCACAGTTTGTCTTTGTCTACCGAGAAGTCGTCTGCATCATACGCGGAGTACTTCAGGCTCAAGCCCAGCGGGCCGAACTTCTTGGCAACCACAAAACCGTACTCAGAACCCAGATCGTCCAGGGTGTCGGAGTCATCGGAGCTCAGCTGGTGGTATACCACAGCGACTTTAACACCGCTAATTTGGGTGCCCACAGAGGCGTAGACATCTTCGATACCGCCGGCGATATTACCGGTGCCACCGCCGAGGAAAGTGTCAGTCCAGCCCTGGAACTTGTGCAGGGTGGCCAGCGGGGTGATGAACTGGCCGTCGGTGCCGTCGGCGCCCAGCAATTCATAACCGGCTTTCAGGGTTACCGCGCCAACCTTGTAGCTGCCTTCGGCCAGAAAGTAGTCGGCGTCGTAGCTGTTGGGGTTGTCACCAGCGTCAGACTGGGTGGCGTATTCCAGGGTGTAACCCAGGGCGCCGGTCTTGCCCGCAAAGCGCAAGCCGTAGGTGTCGCTGGAGAAGTGGGCTAAGTTTTCGTTGTCGATCAGGTAGGCGTAAGCCGATAAGGAGCCTGCTTCCAAACCCGTATACTTAAAGTTCAGCAGATAAGTGTCATTCTCATTGTCACCCCTTACATCATCTTCACCAAAAATGCGGTTCACATTGTTGATATTGGCCAAGAATACCGTGGTGTCCGGCAGGCTCTTGTTGGTGATGCTGATGCCGTCATAGGTCTGTTCGTTTTGACGGAAACCCACGCCACCGACAAAACGCTGGTTGTCCAGCAGAATGCGTTGGCGGCCGTATTTTACGGTGGTGTCGCCAAAGGCGTACTGCAGGTAGGCCTGGTTGACTTCAGTGCCCTCTGGGTCAGCAACGCCCCCTTCTTCGTCACCAATATGGGTCACGTCATCCAACTCGATCAGAGCGCTAAAACCACTGTAGGCTGCACTCTTATAGGTCAGGCGTGTCTTAATACTGGTCAAATCCACCTTGTCAGCACCGTCTACATCCACTTCCTCAAAGCGTGTGCGGAAGCTCAGAGTGACGTCGCCCTCTTTCAAAGCTTCGGTAACAGTCTCCCCAGAGAAGGCGGGAACGCTGACAGAGGCAGCAATAGCGGCGGCTAACAGGGTTTTGGACAGTTTGGTTGTCATATTTCTCTCCTAGGTTTGGGAACAAGATAAAGCTCATTAACAAATTTTGTTGATCCGGGCAGGGCAAGAGCCATGCCAATTGATGGCCAGGGCAATTAGGCTGCTAGATCTTCCTCTTCCGGAACTTTGCTACTGTTAGCAGAATCGGTTTCCGGGGCGGCGGCCGGTTCGGCTTTCGGTGTTGTGGGCACATCCGGTTTGGCGTGCCGCTCGTGCAGGAACTTCAGTACCTCGGCTCGGTAGTGGTTGTAGGTGGGGTCATCCGCCAGGGCCAGACGGTCCCGGGGGCGCTCCAGCTCCACCGGCAGGATTTCCCCAATGCTGGCGGCGGGGCCGTTGGTCATCATCACAATGCGGTCAGAGAGCAGCACCGCCTCGTCAACATCGTGGGTAATCATAATCACGGTGTTGTTTAAACGCGTCTGAATCTCCATCAGCGAGTCCTGCATATGGGCGCGAGTCAAAGCATCGAGGGCGCCAAAGGGCTCATCCATTAGCAGCACCTTCGGTTCCATGGCCAGGGCGCGGGCAATACCCACCCGCTGTTTCATGCCGCCGGAGATTTCGGCGGGACGCTTGTGCAGGGCGTGGCTCATATGCACCAGCTCCAGATTGTGTTCAGCCCACTCGTGGCGCTCGGCTTTGGACTTGTTGGCCATCACCTTGTCTACCGCCAGGCGCACATTGTCGTAGACCGTCAACCAGGGAAACAGGGAGTGGTTCTGGAACACCACGGCGCGGTCGGGCCCTGGCTGATCCACTTCCTTGCCCTCCAGAATCACGCCGCCCTCGGTGGCCTGGTACAGGCCGGCGACAATGTTGAGCACTGTGGATTTTCCGCAACCGGAGTGACCGATCAGGGAGATAAACTCCCCTTTATTGATTTTCAGGTTGACGTTGTCCAGGGCTTTAAAGGGGCCATTGGGCGTCGGAAATTCGATTGAGACGCCGGAAATATCCAAGTAGTGGTTAGTCATGAGTTTTCTCCATCAGTCCGATCGAATTAACGAATGTCTACAGTTTTGTCGTGGGATACGAGTTTTTGCAGGGTCAGCATTACGCGGTCGAGGATGAAGCCGATAATGCCGATCACGAATACCGCTACCAGAATACGACCCAGGGAGTTGGAACTGCCGTTCTGGAATTCATCCCAGACAAATTTGCCGAGGCCAGGGTTCTGGGCCAGCATCTCTGCAGCGATCAGTACCATCCAGCCCACACCCAGGGACAGGCGTAACCCGGTGAAGATCATGGGCAGTGAAGCCGGAATGATCACTTTGAACACTTTGGTGATCCAGTTCAGCTGCAGCACGCGGCTGACGTTGATCAGATCCTTGTCGATGCCGGACACGCCCACGGTGGTATTAATCAGGGTGGGCCACAGGGAACACAGAGTGACAGTCAGGGCCGAGTTAATAAACGACTTGGCAAACATCGGGTCCTTGGCGGTATAGGTGGCGCTCACCACCATAGTTACAATCGGTAGCCAGGCAAGGGGTGACACCGGGCGGAAAATCTGAATCAACGGGTTGAGGCCGGTGTACAGTATTTTGCTCAAGCCACAGATAATGCCCAGGGGAATGGCAATCAAACTGGCGAGGACAAAACCGACAAATACGGTGTAGATACTGGTGAAGACCTGGTCAAAAAAAGTTGGCTTGCCGGTGTAGGGACGAATTTTGACCTTGGCATCCGGGTTCTTTTCCAGTTTCTCCGCGTTGCGTTTTTCCTGTCGCTCGTAAAAGGCGACCTCTTTAGCGCGTTCGCGGTTGTGGTCTTCAATCAGGCCTTCAAACTGCTGCCAGGTCTCAGTGGGGGCGGGCAGGTTGCCCAGGCTGGTGACAATATTTTGTGCGGCCGCGCTCCAGAACAAAAGGAACACTAAGAAGGCGAATACCGGTACGCCGACCATGCGCGACAACTGATTGAACTGTTCCTTGACATTTTGTCCGGCACAGATTTTCGCCACTGGGACAAACCAGTTTAAGCCCGTAACTTCAAGAAATTGAACCGTCTTGTTTAGTGCAGTTGACATCTCATCTGTACCTTTTTGATTTCTTGCTAAACAACTTTTGGTATCGTTTTAATAGTGGATTTCAAACAGCGTTATAGCGGGAGTCTTCCCTAAATCCCGCTATAACGAAGTAGATTAATCCATTAATCTTGTTCTTCCTTTAACCTGGTTATTCCCTTAACCTGGCTATTCCTTTAGCCGCTAGTTCCGTTTTCCTGAGTTTCCGTTTTATTTGGCAGCGACTTTGCCGGCTGTGTCATCCCCCTTCAGACCGATGGGGAACTTCTTCAAGTAGTTGTTAGGCTTGCGACCGTCGTACACAATGTTGTCGATAAAGTGAGTCTGTGGTGCACGGTAGCCGTCGGTGCCAAAGGGGAAGTCCTCTTTCTTGGCCATACCGTCTTCGATCAGCAGCTTGGCGGCTTCCATGTAGATTTCTGGCTTGTACACCTTCTTGGCGATATCGTGGTACCAGCTGTCCGCTTTGGCCTCGGTGATCTGACCCCAGCGACGCATCTGGGTCAGGTACCAGATAGCATCGGAGTAGTAGGGGTAGGTGGCGTAGTAACGGAAGAACACGTTAAAGTCGGGCAGCGGACGCTTGTCGCCTTTTTCGTATTCAAAGGTGCCGGTCATGGAGTTGGCGATTACATCGTAGTCAGCGCCCACATATTCACTGCGCGACAGGATCTTCACCGCTTCCGGACGGTTGGCGTCGTTGTTTTCATCCAACCACATGGCCGCGCGGATCAGGGCTTTTACCACAGCCAAGTGAGTGTTGGGGTATTTCTCGGCAAACTCGTTGGAAACGCCAAACACTTTCTCGGGATTGTCTTTCCAAATTTCGTAGTCAGTCACCACCGGTACACCAATGCCTTTAAACACGGCCTGCTGGTTCCAGGGCTCACCCACGCAGTAACCATAAATGGTGCCGGCTTCGAGGGTGGCGGGCATCTGTGGCGGCGGGGTTACAGACAGCAGGGCGTCGGCGTCTATCTGGCCGCTGATATCGGTGCTGGAGTAGTAGCCGGGGTGGATACCACCGGCAGCCAGCCAGTAACGCAGCTCGTAGTTATGGGTGGATACCGGAAATACCATACCCATGTTAAAGGGCTTGCCGTCGGCTTTGTACTTTTCCACCACTGGCTTCAGGGCGTCGGCCTTGATGGGGTGCACCGGCTTGCCGTTCTCATGCGGTACGTACTCTTTCATCTGATCCCAGATGTCATTGGATACGGTGATACCGTTACCGTTCAAGTCCATGCTGAGTGCTGTTACTACGTGTGCTTGCGTACCGAAACCGATGGTGGCCCCGAGCGGCTGGCCGGCCAACATGTGGGCGCCATCCAGTTCGCCGTCGATCACGCGATCGAGCAGGACTTTCCAGTTAGCCTGGGGCTCGAGGGTGACGTACAGGCCTTCGTCTTCAAAGAAACCTTTTTCGTAGGCGACCGCCAGCGGCGCCATATCAGTGAGCTTAATAAAGCCGAATTTCAGCTCTTCTTTTTCCAGTTCCAGCTCGGCAAGGACGGTGGGGGCGGCACTGAAGCTCAGCGTGGCGACCGCCATTGCCAGCTTGGGCAGCTGACTTAGTTTTTGGAATAGAGATTTTTTCTCTTTCACCTGTTCACTCCTACAGTTGCTTTAAAGTCGTATGGTTTTAAATGTGGGTTTTGCCCGGTTTCGTTGAGACGGGGCGTTTTTAAATCGACACTAGGGTAATGGCAAAAGCCTTGCCAATTTTTGAGGTGGGCGAGGATTATTTTTTTTGTTCTTTAAAATCAATGGGTTGCGTGGTGTGTTTGGCCGGAATTTGGAGGCTGTTGGGTATTTCTTGTTTGCACCAAAGCAGTGATTGCGGATTATTGAGAATTTTTCTCAATAATTTATGCGGGGCAATTAGTGATTCGATGTGGTGCTTTTTGGGGGGAGGGTTGATGATGATTTTTGTCGGTGGTGCACAAATCTGGTGAAAATTAGAGAGAAGGCCGTTGGCGTTTCGGAGGCGGAATTTGGTTTTGCCTTTTGTTGGTGCTCTGGGGGTGTGGGTATTGTAAGCGGTTGTTTGCTGGGTGTTTCAAAGCAGTGCTGCACCATTCTGGCCACGGATTTCCTGTTTACGGGTCAGGAATAGCTGTTATTTGGGGGCTGGATTGTGCCAAAAGCGGACATTGCCAGTGGCACCTCTTCGAGCGGCACGATAGAGAACCGGAGTGCGTTCCCACCCTGGAGCGGCACGGTCGGGGACGTCGCTTTTTTTCACGTTTTTTGTGAGAAATGGCTGCGTCCCCTTCGGAGGGGTCCACTCCCCTTTGCCAATGGCACCTGTCGCAGTTTGCGCCGATCCTGTTTTTTCGGGCTGGGGAGTGAATTTATGGCGGTAGCTTTGGTCGGGGGGAGTGGAACCATTCTATGGGGACGGAGGGATTTAATTTAGACCACCCAAAACGTGGTCAAAATTAAATCCCTCCGTCCCCGACCGTGACTTTATAGCGGCACGATAGAGAACCGGAGTGCGTTCCCACCCTGAAGCGGCACGGTCGGGGACGTCGCTTTTTTTCACGTTTTTTGTGAAAAATGGCTGCGTCCCCTTCGGAGGGGTCCACTCCCCTTTGCCAATGGCACCTGTCGCAGGTTACTCCGATTTTGTGATTTCCTGGGCTACGGAGTGATTTTGTGGTGGTGCCTTTGTTTGGTGGAGTGGCCCCATTCTAAGGGGACCATTCTAAGGCGACTCCCCCAACAAACACTATCGAGCAATCAGCTGAACACGGGATGCCTGCTGTCGATAATTAGGAAAAAACAAGGGCTGACCATTAATTTGAAAGTTCTTGATTGCTGCCTGACCTTTCTCACTGGCCAGCCAATTGGCGAGCTGTATAGCTTCGGTTTGGTGAATGTGAGGGTGTTTGGCGGGATTCAGCAAAATCACACTGTACTGATTAAATAACCGCTTATCCCCCTGCAACAATATTTTCAGGTTCTGCTTGTTGCGAAAGCTTAACCAAGTGCCGCGATCCACCAGAGTATAAGCATCAAGCGTTGCGGCAATATTCAACGTGCGCCCCATGCCGGCGCCGGCCTCGCGATACGCTTTGGCCGGCAGAGAGAGCGGATCGACACCGGCGGTTTGCCACAGGCGTAACTCCGCTTTGTGGGTACCGCTGTTGTCCGCGCGAGAAATAAAAGTCCTCTGGCTCCTGGCCAAAGCCAGCATTGCAGCGCTAATCTCATTGTGATTGCTGACCTGCGCGGGATCAGCCCCTGGTCCCACCAGCACAAAATCATTGAACATAATGGGGATGCGCTGTTTACCGTAACCGGCGTTGATAAATGCCACTTCGCTCGGTTTGTCGTGTACCAGCAACAGGTCGCCGTCGCCGTTACGGGCGGCTCGCATCGCCTGGCCGGTACCCATGGCCAGCACTTTAACCTCAATGCCCGTATCGGCGGAAAACTGCGGCAACAGGGCGGCGAGCAAACCGGAGTTTTCGGTGGAGGTGGTGGACAACAGCGTTAATGTCCGTGTCTCGGCGACAACTGCGGGGCCAAAAAACACTTGAATGACAACCAGTACAGAGGTTAGGACCGTAGTTTTTAGGCAGGGCGCAAGTCTAAAATTCATTATGCTTTTTAGCAGCGGGTAGTCAGCCTTGGTTTTCATACAACGCCCGAGCGCGGGCCAGGTCTTCCGGACTGTTGATATTAAAGAAGGGATCGATATCGTCGATACAGGGGAAGTGCACAGCAGTCCAATGATGTCGCTTCATCCAGCGAAAGATCTTGCGGATATCCTCCTCAACCAGGGCGGTGCGCAGGTCGTCGATCAGCGACAGGTGCCAGAGACCGAAAACCGGATGCGTTTTATCGCCGGATTCGGCGACGGCGATCTGTGCGTTTTGTTGTTGTGCCTGTGCCAGCAATCTGGATACCAAGTCCTCGGGAAAAAACGGCGTATCCGCTGCGATGCTGAGTAACCACTGCGCGTTCGGGCAGTGTTCTCTCGCCCAGGTCATGCCGGTGAGGAGGCCCGCCAGGGGGCCGGCATAGCCGTCCACCACGTCGGACGCTTTGGGCAGAGCGATGTGGTCAAAGCGGCTGAGGTCGCCGTTGGCGTTTAGTAGCAGTTGGTTTACCTGGGGTTTGGCTCGCTCGATGACTCTGTCGAGGAGGGTCTTGTCGCCCAGTTGCTGGAGGCATTTGTCGCCGCCGCCCATACGGGTGGCGAGGCCGCCGGCGAGGATGACGCCTATGATGTTGTTCATAGGTTACTCTTTGGGGGGCTCTGTAGTTGGCTGCTTTGGTGGGTTACGCTAACGCGAGCCCACCCTACGGGATTGGGTTTATTCAATTTATTGGCTGCCTTTGCGTTGGTGTTTGGGGGACTCGTCTTTTATTAAATTCGGATCTGCATCGTACACAATCCGCTCCACACCGGACAGGGCAATAAAACGCTTGCCCTTGGCGCGGCCCAACAGGGTCAATCCCGCCTGGCGGGCGAGTTCCACTCCCCAGGCGGTAAAACCGGAACGTGACATCAGAATGGGAATGCCCATCTGGACGGTTTTGATTACCATCTCGCTGGTCAAACGGCCGGTGGTAAAAAAGCTTTTGTTGGCTGGGCTGATATTGTGGAGGTACATATAACCGGCTATTTTGTCGACTGCATTGTGTCGGCCGACGTCTTCCATATAGATCAGTGGTCGGTCCTCCTCACAGAGCACACAGCCGTGAATGGCGCCCGCTTTGAGGTAGAGGCTGGGTTGGTGGTTGATCTTTTTAAACAGGCTGTAGAGCCAGGAGGTTTTTAGTACCGCACCCGCGGGCAAGGTGGTCGTTTCGAAATGCTCCATAATGTCACCGAACACAGTGCCTTGGGCACAGCCGGAGGTACGTATCTTTTTCTGCAGTTTCTGTTCGTAGTTTGATTCCCGGGCGGTGCGTACTACTACCACCTCCAGCTCGTCGTCATACTCGATGGCCGTGACGTCATCACTGGGTTTGAGCATATTCTGGTTGAGCAGAAAGCCCAGTGCCAACTCCCGGGGGTGATCGCCGACAGTCATCAGGGTGATGACCTCGCGGCTATTCAGGTACAGGGTCAGTGGCCGCTCCACAATTACATCGGCGGCCACCGGCTCGCCGTTGTGGTCCAAGCCCTGTAGACGCTGGGTCAGCTGCGGGTCCTCCGGATTGGGGGTGACGTTAAATTCCTGCATCGCTATCTCGCACCTAAGGCTTCAACTTCTCCAATTTGGCGGCACAATACTTGAATTCCGGAATTTTGCCAAACGGATCCAGTCTGGGATTGGTAAGCAGGTTGGCCGCGCCTTCGGCAAAGCAGAAGGGCATAAACAGTGAACCCTCGGCCACGGCGTTGTCCAGGCGCACTTTGGTTTCCACCGCGCCGCGGCGGCTACTGATGCGCACGCGGTCGCCCGGTTGCAACTGATACTTGGCCATATCCCGGGCGCAGAGGGTGACGATAGCTTCCGGCTCCAGATCGTCCAGGGTGTTGGAACGGCGGGTCATGGAGCCGGTGTGCCAGTGCTCCAACAGACGGCCGGTGGATAGCACCATCGGGAATTCGTCGTCGGGTTCTTCGTCCGGTGGCAGGATGGCGGCAGGTACGATGCGGGCCTTGCCGCTGTCGGTGGGGAATCGGTCGGTAAAGACCACGTCCTCGCCTGGATGGTCCGGTGCCGGGCAGGGATAGGTGACCGAGGACTCCTGTTCCAACCGCTGCCAGGTAATATTTTGCAACGAGGGCATGGCCAGCTGCATCTCCGCAAACACGTCTTTGGGGTGCTGGTAATTCCAGTTCAGGCCCATGCGCCTGGCGATCTCCTGGGTAATCCACCAGTCGGGTTTGGCCTCGCCTGGCAGGGGCAATGCCCGGCGGCCCAGTTGTACTTGGCGGTTGGAGTTGGTGACAGTGCCGTCTTTTTCCGGCCAGGCGGAGGAGGGCAGGACCACATCCGCGTAGATGGCGGTTTCGGTCAAGAACAGGTCCTGCACCACCAGATGTTTCAGTTTGGCCAGCGACTCCCGTGCGTGTTGCACATCCGGATCCGACATGGCGGGATTCTCACCCAAAATGTACATGCCGGTGATCTCGTGCATGGCGATGGCATCCATGATCTCTACCACCGTCAGGCCCGGTTCCGGATCCAGGTTGACCTGCCAGAGTTGTTCAAACCGCTGGCGTTTGTCGTCCTCGGCGACGTCCTGGTAGTCCGGGAGCACCATGGGGATAAGACCGGCATCACTCGCACCCTGCACATTGTTTTGACCGCGTAGCGGGTGCAGGCCGGTGCCGGGGCGACCAATTTGACCGCAGATCATGGCCAGGGAGATCAGGCAGCGGGCATTGTCGGTGCCGTGGGTGTGCTGGGAGACCCCCATACCCCAAAAGATCATTGCCGATTTGGCGGTGGCGTAGAGGCGAGCCACTTTGCGGATGGTGTCGGCTTCGATGCCGCAGACCGGCGCCATTTTTTCCGGCGTGAATTCCGCGAGATGTGTTTTGAGTTTATCAAACCCGGTTGTCCGCTGCGCGATAAATTCCGGTTTGTGCAGGTTTTCAGCCACTATCACATGCATCATCGCATTGAGCAGCGACACGTCCGCGCCGGGTTTGAACTGCAGCATATGGGTGGCATGCTTTTGCATGGTGTGGCCACGCGGATCCAGGATGACCAGTTTGGTGCCCTTTTTAACCGCGCGTTTAAAAAAGGTGGCGGCGACCGGGTGGTTGGCCTCCGGGTTGCAGCCGATCAGTACCGCTACCTCGGCGTTTTCCACCTCCATAAAGGAAGCGGAGACGGCGCCACTGTGCATGCTCTCCATCAGAGCGGCAACACTGGAGGCGTGGCAGAGACGGGTGCAGTGGTCCACGTTGTTGCAGCCAAAGCCGGTGCGCACCAGTTTCTGGAACAGGTAGGCCTCTTCGTTGGAACACTTGGCGGAACCGAAACCCGCCAGGGCTTTGCTGCCTTGCTGGTCGCGTATCTCTTTTAGGCCCTTGGCGGCAAGGTCGAGGGCTTGGTCCCAACTGGCCTGGCGAAAGTGGGTATAGGGATTGGCCGGATCAAATTCCTGACTGGCGATCTTGGGCACGTCCTGCTTACGGATCAAGGGGGTGGTCAAACGATCCGGGTGTTGTATATAGTCAAAGCCGAAGCGGCCTTTGACACACAGACGGCTGTGGTTGGAGGGGCCGTCCCGCCCCTCCACGGACAGGATCTGATCGTTCTCGATGTTGTAGGTGATTTGGCAACCGACACCGCAATAGGGGCATATACTGTCTACCTGGCGGTCCGGCTGTTCCCTGGGATTGAAGATGCCGACGCCGCTGGTGTCGACCAGGGTTTTGGGCATCAAGGCGCCCGTGGGACAGGCCTGCACACATTCACCGCAAGAGACACAGCTGGATTCACCCATGCCGTCGCCAAAGTCGAACACGATTTCTGTGTGGCTGCCTCGTTGGGAGAGGCCGATCACATCGTTGACCTGAATATCGCGGCAGCCCTGCAGGCACAGCTGACAGGAGATGCAGGCATCCATATTGAACGCGATCGCTGTGTGGCTGAGGTCCGCAGCTGTTGCGGTTTTGGCCGGGTAGCGGCTTTCACTCACACCCAGTGTGTCGGCCCACTGCCACAGGGCGCTGTTTTTATCGTGTGCCTTTTCGCGCGCTGGTTGGTCGCTCAACAGCAACTCCATCACCGCTTTACGCGCGATTTGGGCGCGCTCAGAAGAGGCGCTTTTCACTTTCATGCCGGGGGTAGGTTTACGCACACAGCTGGCGGTTAAGTTGCGTTCGCCTTCAATTTCCACCATGCAGGCGCGGCAATTTCCCGAAGCCTGGTAGTCGGCGGCTTCGGAGTAACACAGATGGGGGATGGCTTCCTGATTCCTTTTCGCAGCTTGCCAGATAGTTTCGCCTTCCAGAGCTTGTACCTCTTTGCCGTCCAGGAAGAAAGCGATGGTGTTGTGGGAATGTTCCATAGCGAATCCTCCTCTACCCTTTGGCGATAATATCGCTGGCAAAGTGTTGGATAATCGAACTGACCGGGTTGGGTGCCGCCTGGCCTAAGCCGCAGATGGAGGCGTCGCGCATCACCTGCCCCAATTCGTTCAACAACTTGTTGTCCCAGCTATCTTGCGCCAGCAGTTGCACCATTTTTTCGGTGCCGGCGCGACAGGGCGTGCACTGGCCGCAGGATTCGTCGGCAAAAAAGCGGGCCAGGTTAAGGGCCACGGCTCTCATATCGTCCTGATCAGAGAGTACGATAACCGCAGCGGAACCGATAAAACTGCCGTGCTCTTCCAGTGTGCCAAAATCCAACGGGATATCTGCTTTGCCGGCGGGCAGAATGCCGCCCGACGCACCGCCAGGCAGGTAGGCTTTTAAGCGATGGCCTTCTGTCATGCCGCCGCAGTATTCCTCGATCAACTCCTGCAGGGTAATTCCGGCGGGAGCCAGATGCACGCCGGGTTTATTCACCCGGCCGGACACGGAAAAGCTGCGCAACCCGGTGCGACCGCGGCGCCCCTGACTGGCAAACCAGTCCGGGCCTTTTTCGATAATCTCTCGCACCCAGTAGAGGGTTTCCACATTGTTGACCAGGGTTGGACGGTTGAAAAGGCCCACCTGGGCCACGTAAGGAGGTCGCTGGCGGGGGTAACCGCGCTTGCCCTCCAGAGATTCGATCATGGCTGACTCTTCGCCGCAGACATAGGCACCGGCACCACGGCGCAGGTGGACGTAACCGGGCTCGATCAGACCGACCTGTTCCAGCATTTGCAGTTCGTCAGCCAATACCCGGTGTAGGGCCGGGTACTCGTCGCGCAGGTAGATATAAACCGCTTCGGCCTCGACAGCCCAGGCACCGATCAGCATACCCTCCAGAAAACGGTGGGGGTCCCGTTCCAGGTAAAAGCGATCCTTGAAGGTGCCCGGTTCTCCTTCATCGGCGTTGACTGCCATCAGTCGGGGGGCGGGTTCTTTGCGCACGATTTGCCATTTGTTTGCTGTGGGAAAGCCGGCGCCGCCAAGGCCGCGCAAACCGGAATCCCCGAGCTGTTGAGTGATCGTCTCAAAGCTGCGTTCACCGCTGCGGCAGGTTTCGAGCAACTGGTAACCGCCTTGCGCCCGGTAAGTGGCCAAAGAGATATAATCCGGCAGCACGGGCAGCGTAGTGCCGGCCTCTACAATCCTGACTACGCTGTCCTCGCTGGCCTCAGTCACGTGGCGGTGGCCCACCTCGGCGACCGGTGCTGCTTCGCAGCGACCCATACAGGGCGCCCGTACCACCCGCACCTGTGCAGGATCCAGCGTCTGCGCCAGTGCCCTTTGCAACTGCTCCGCGCCCCGGAGTTGACAGCTGAGACTGTCACACACCCGAATCGTCAGTGGTGGTGGTGGGATTTGGTTTTCTTTGACCACGTCAAAGTGGGCATAGAAAGTGGCCACCTCGTAGGCTTCCGCTTGGGAAATATTCATCAGCTCGGCCAGGGCAGCCAGGTGTGCTGCAGAGATATGGCCAAAGGAATCCTGGATCAGGTGCAGCTGTTCGATCAGCTGATCCCGTTGCCGTGGGCGCCCATCCAGCAGCTGCTCTATAGTTTGGCGGGCCTCTTGCTCGACCTGGCGTCCGCGATTAAAGGCGCGACCCTTACCCTTGCCTTTGCCGGGGTGTTTGCGAATTGTGGCGGGCGCATCTGGCATAGTGGTGTCCCAGTGGTTAGTGGTAGAGGCAGGCATTGCCTATACACGCAGGCATCGCTCTTTTGTTTAATTTTAGTTGTTGCTTATTACTTTGTTTGCTTCCGGAATATATGTACTAAAGTACCTATATGGAGTGTATGCCTGCTGCCAGCTAAGGTAATTTCGGGCTATTATTGTAGTTTTAACGCTAGCATTGCTTTCCACCTTTTTAAATATGAATATTTATGCATGTAAGAAAAATCCAGATAGAGCCTGCCTGGCGGTTTCGCGATGACGAAGGTAACGAGCTAGACAGCAAGTTGTTTGAGCTGTTGGCGGCGGTACACCAGGGCGGCAAGCTCACCCAAGCGGCCAAAACTGTGGGTTTGTCTTACCGTCACAGCTGGAACCTGCTCAATAAGTGGGCGGAGTTTTTTGGCTGCGAGCTGGTGGCGATGCACAAGGGGCGGGGGGCGTCACTGACACCGCTGGGGGAAAAGCTGCTGTGGGCCAGGGAGCGAGTCAGTGCGCGATTTGAACCACAGTTGGAGAGCCTCGCTTCGGAGTTAAACCTGGAGATTCAGCAGGCCACGGCCGATGTCCGGCCGGTGTTACGCCTGCATGCGGCGCACGGCTTTGCGGTGGCCACCCTGCCGGAGCACGCGGGCGATCTGCGCCTGGATATCCAGTACCGCAGTGGCGAGGAGGCGTTGGCAGCGTTGGCACGGGGCGCCTGTGACGTGGCGGGCTTTCATGTGCCCACCACCGATATCAGTGCGACCCAGCGGCAGACCTACAGCCGCTTGTTAAAACCCCGGGCGTACCGGGTGATCCGTTTTATCCGGCGGCAACAGGGTTTGATTGTACAGCCGCAAAAGCTGGCGGTGGTGACGGATTTGCAGGCACTGGCCGGTGGTGAGTTGCGCTTTATCAACCGTCAGCAGGGTGCCGCCACAAGAGCACTGTTTGATGAGTTGTTGCGCAGAGCGGAGTTATCGCCGTTGCAAATTCAGGGCTACGAAAACGAGGAGTTCACCCACTCGGCGGTGGCCGCCTATGTGGCCAGTGGTATGGCGGATGTGGGGTTTGGGGTGGAACACGCAGCCAACCAGTTTGGCATGGGCTTTGTGCCCCTGGCCTCAGAAGACTATTTTATGGTCTGCCATAACAGTCGCCTGCAAACCAATGCCTGCCAGCGATTTTTGGCGGTGTTGCGGGGCGAGGCCTATCGCTCGGCGGTAGAAAAATTGGGAGGTTACACGGCTGACGGCTGTGGGGAGCTGGTCACAGTGGAAGAGGCAATGCCCTGGCTGGCTTAGGTTTAAACCCGGTAAGCAGCGTAATGATGGCATTCCTTTTAATGCCAAGTACAATAAGGGTAATGTTATTTAGGATTGGATCATTAGTTTGTATGGATATTGATCAAATACGCCGCGAATACCTGCAGGGAGGTTTGCATCGCAGGAACCTGTTGGACGATCCTATTGCCCAGTTTAAACGCTGGTTGCAACAGGCTATTGAGAGCGGCATCAACGACCCTACCGCCATGACCGTGGCCACCGTCGGCCCGGATGGACAACCCTCTCAACGGATTGTGCTGTTGAAACAGGTGGATGAAAAGGGGTTCGTGTTTTATACCAATTATGGCAGCCGAAAAGCGCGGGATTTGGCAGAGAATGCCAGGATCAGTTTGCACTTTCCCTGGCATATGATGGAACGGCAGGTGAAGATTTGCGGCGTGGCGGAAAAGGTCTCTGCAGCGGAAGCGCTGAAATACTTTCTCTCCCGTCCCAAGGAGAGCCAGTTAGCGGCCTGGGCTTCAGCCCAAAGCCGGCCGGTTTCTTCCCGTCAGTTGTTAATGCAGCAGTTTATCAGCGTTAAAAGCAAATTTTCCAAGGGGGAGATTCCCCTGCCGGAGTTTTGGGGCGGCTTTCGGGTCAAACCCCACCAGATCGAGTTTTGGCAAGGGGGGGCGAATCGGTTGCACGACCGTTTTGAATATAATCTGCAGGACGATGGTGCCTGGCAAATCGAGCGGTTGGCACCCTGAAAATGGATGAAACGCCCACCGTTCAGCGACCTGACAGCAGCCGACGACGCGGCGCCGACCGTGACGGTCTTGGGACCGGGGGCGTTGTACATTCAACGGTGGAGAAAAGTATCCCGCCATCAAAACCGAGAAAAAAGGCGGCGCGCGCTCGGGTAAGGGCAGGCCAGCCTCAAGAGCGTAGCGGGATAAAACGGCCTCAAAAGCAACTGTTTAAGAAGCCCGATTTTCAATACCTCGACAGCTACAACCGGGAAAGCTCCCTGGAGTCCCCCAGGGCCCGCTGGTTGTACTGGCTCGCCAACGGCTTGTTGTTAACCCTGGGGGCGATCGAGCTGAGTCCCTGGCCGCTGGGGTTGGGCAGTCTACAAGTGTTGCAGTGGAGTATTCCTTTGGTGCCGTTTGGGGTAGCGATGCTGTTGATTGTCTACCGCCTATCCTATCGCCAACGGGTTAAAAACTGTCGCCACTGTGGCCGTGAATTGCAGTTGGTCATGCGACCGGTCACGCTGAGAAATGAACTCCTCACTCGCCCCGGCATTGTTCAGGATGGTGTTTTTTATAGCCTGGTTGGATACCTGCCCATGCGCCGCAAATGGATGAAGCTGCGGCAGCAATCCCAGGCCTGTCATCACTGCCGGCTGTATGAAAACCGACACTTTAAATCCTATGAGCCTCTGACCGACGACGAAGAGCAAAAGCTGAAGTCGGCATTGGATAAACAGTACTGAGGCGATTATGCGCTACATCGATATACCAACCCCGGGTGGCCCGGAGGTGATGGTAGTGGCCGAAGGGGCGGCACCCAAAGCCCAGGCCGGAGAAGTCTTAATTGAGGTGGCTGTAGCCGGCGTCAATCGACCGGATGTGATGCAACGCAAGGGCCTTTATCTACCGCCGCCCGGTGCCTCTCCGATTCCCGGGCTGGAAGTTGCCGGCACTGTGGTAGCGCTGGGTGAAGGCGTCACTCAGTGGCAGGCGGGCGATCAGGTCTGTGCGCTCGCCAACGGCGGCGGTTACGCCGAGTATGTGGCGGTGCCGGCGGGGCAGTGCCTGCCGGTACCACAGGGGCTGACGCTGGCGCAGGCTGCCGCATTGCCGGAAACCTGTTTTACCGTTTGGACCAACGTGTTTGATCGTGCGGGCCTCAAGCCGGGGGAAACCTTCCTGGTACACGGCGGCACCAGCGGTATTGGTACCACGGCGATCCAACTGGCTAAGGCCCTGGGGGCCACGGTGTTTACCACGGCCGGTAGCGATGACAAGTGTCAGGCTTGCTGTGAGCTGGGGGCAGAGCGAGCGGTGAATTACCGCACAGAGGACTACGTAGAGGCGTTAAAGCTGGCCACCAACGGTAAAGGGGTGGATGTCATACTGGATATGGTGGGTGGCGACTATATCGCCCGCAATATCCGGTTGGCGGCAGTGGACGGGCGTATCGTCAATATTGCCTTCTTGCAGGGCAGCAAAGTGGAGCTGAATATGGCCCCGGTGATGATGAAGCGCCTGACCCTGACAGGCTCTACCTTGAGACCACAGTCAACGCATGCCAAGGCGGGCATTGCCCAATCCCTGAAGGACAAAGTCTGGCCCTTGATTAGCGCCGGTCAGGTCGCCCCGGTGATTGCCAGGACCTTTCCACTGGAGCAGGTAGCGGATGCTCATCGCTTAATGGAAAGCAGTCAGCATATCGGCAAGCTTGTATTGACCGTTAAACAGTAGAGAAACGCAACACGGGCTAGTCGTCTAGCCCGTGTTGCGTCGCCAAGTGAGGCAGCAGGTCATCTGCCAACTCAGCATCGCGGATAAACTCGGCAAGCTGGTGTGCTTCATCATAACCCATGGGTTCGCGAATGGCTCGGCCACCGACATGGACGCGGAAAAGTTCTCCCTCAGGCACGACAGTAATATGCATTATCGAAGGCTACTCCTTACAACCAGTAGTTATTCGTATAGTGGTCTTTCTTGACCTAGCTGACTAACCTGTCATATAGCTGAACGAAGAAGTGTAGCAGGCCAGAGGGGAATGTAAATGGTTGAAAATTATACATTTGTACCATCTGGCATTCCTTTAACCCTCTATCAAATTGATAAATAAGCAGTTTTTTAATGTCTGTCGCTTATATCCTTATAAAAATATTTCCAAACTGTCGTGGAAATCATTCAGGGAAAGTTTAAACAGGCCTCCTGAATGAAATTTCAGCGGTAGGATTGCATGCCGTCCAGACCGGGAGTAACAGTTGGGGTACACTTGCTGCCTATGGAATGTCGACCCAATTGCGGTATGTGCTGTATCGCCCCCTCTATTAATCTGCCCCTGCCGGGCATGTCTCAGGGCAAGCCGGCGGGAGTGGCCTGCGTGAACCTGGAACCCGACTCCCTGGCGTGCCGGATCTGGGGTTCTGATCAGTACCCGGCGCTGTGCAGAGGCTTTGAGGCATCGCCCGAGGTTTGTGGCAGTAGCCGGCAGGAGGCGGAGGCGATCATCCGTTGGCTGGAGCAGGAAACCTGCCCGCTCGACGAAAAATGCGAAACCTGAGAGAAGCGTAAGATAACAAGTGGAACACAAGAAAAGGATCGGGAAGCGTTATGTCTGAAGTCTCACAACCTCTGAAAAAAGGCCCCCTGGACGGATACCGAGTCATCGAGTTGGGGCAGCTGCTTGCGGGTCCCTTTACCGGTTGTATGTTGGGTTATTTTGGCGCGGAAGTCATTAAGATCGAACCCCCTGGTAGTGGTGACCCTATCCGCGGCTGGCGCGAGGTGCAGGAAGGGACTTCTCTCTGGTGGCATTCCCTGGGCCGCAATAAAAAGTCGGTGACCATCGATTTGAAATCCGAGGAGGGGATCAAACTGGTTAAGGCGTTGATCGATACCGCAGATGTTGTGATAGAGAACTTCCGCCCCGGAGTGGTCGAAAAATGGGGCATAGGCCCGGAGGCATTCAAGCAGTCCAATCCTAAATTGGTGTATGCCCGTATCTCCGGTTACGGTCAAACCGGTCCCTACGCCAAAAAAGCCGGTTTTGCCTCCGTGTGCGAAGGTATTAGCGGCTTTCGCTATGTCAACGGCTTCCCGGGCGAGGCGCCGGTGCGGCCCAATTTGAGTATCGGAGACACCATCGCCGGTATCCATACGGCACTGGGGGTGGCGCTGGCATTGCTGGAGCGGCAAAACAGCGGCGAGGGGCAGGTGGTGGATGTGGCCCTGTACGAGGCCATGTTTAACCTGATGGAAGCGGTTGTGCCCGAATACGACGGCGCCGGTGTGGTGCGCGAAGCCTCTGGTACCACAGTGACCGGCATTGTGCCCACCAATACCTATAAGTGCGGTGACGGCAAGTTTATTGTGATTGGTGGTAATGGCGACTCCATTTTCCAGCGCCTGATGCGGGCGGCGGGGCATCCGGAGATGGCGGAAGACTCGCGCATGGCCACCAATACCGGCCGCGTAGAGCACGAAGCGGAAATCGACCAGGCCCTGTCTGTGTGGTGCCTGTCGGCAGATTCCAAAAGCCTGTTGGCGATCCTGGATGAGAACCGCGTGCCCGCTGGACCTATATACAATGTGGAAGACATGGTCAATGATGAACACTTCCAGGCGCGCGGGTTGTTTGAACAGGTAGAGATCAACGGCAAACCGCTAAAGATTCCGGCAATCGTTCCCCGCTTGACCAACACGCCCGGGCGCACTAACTGGTCAGGTCCAACCCTGGGTAGTCACAATGACGAGGTGTTAAAGGGCATTTTGGGCCTGTCGGACGAGGCGGTGGCGGTGCTGGCAAAGGATCAAGTCATTTAGTGACTGGTTGGCAGTGCTTAAATGCAGCGAAAATAATGAAGAATGTTGCGATTTGAAGAGAACGTGCGTCTTTTGGTGTTGGCACGAATATCTGGGGCCAATAATTCACAAAAATATCACCGCCAGGGGCGCCAAGAAATTCAAACAACTGTATAATTCCGGTTCCTTTAAATAGGAGACGAAGAAGAACGACCCTGGCACAGCTCTGAAGTTGTTGGCCTGTTTAGCGGAAAGTATCGGGGAAAAGTCGTCGCATACCGTCATTCTTACAGATGATGTGCCCGGGTTAGGGGCACTTTAGAAAGTTAGGAGCAGATTATGAGTCAACGTGAAGTTGTAGTTTTGAGTGGCGTTCGCACCGCCATCGCCGATTTTGGTGGCAGCCTGAAGGACATTCCCCCCACCGACCTGGCCGGTCAGGTTGTGGCCGAAGCGGTTAAGCGCGCTGGTGTGGCAGGTGAAGATATTGGTCATTGTGTGATCGGTAACGTGACTCACTCCGATCGTCGCGATATGTATATGAGCCGTGTGGCGGCGCTGAAAGGTGGTCTGCCGGAAGAGACCCCCGCGTTGACCGTTAACCGCCTGTGTGGCTCCGGTCTACAGTCAATTGTCACCGCTACCCAGATGATTCTGCTGGGTGACTGTGACGCCGCTGTTGCCGGTGGTGCTGAATCCATGAGTCGCGTACCTTATTGGCTGCCCAATGCCCGCTTCGGTGCCCGCATGGGTGATGCCGCGATGGTGGATGCCATGACGGGTGCTTTGACCTGTCCGATGGAAAATACCCACATGGGTATCACAGCCGAAAACATTGCCGAGAAGTGGGGCATCAGTCGCGAAGAGCAGGACGCCCTGGCGGTGGAGAGTCACAACCGCGCCGAACGCGCCATCAAAGAGAATCGTTTTGAGGGGCAGATTCTGCCGATCGAGCTGAAAACCCGTAAAGGGGTGCAGGTCTTCGAGCAGGACGAGCATGTGCGCTTTGGCGCGGATATGGAAAGTTTCGCCAAGCTGCGCCCGGTGTTCAAGAAGGATGGCACTGTGACCGCTGCTAACGCGTCTGGTCTGAACGACGCTGCTGCCGCGCTTGTGTTGATGGAGAAGGGTGCCGCTGAAGCCAAGGGCCTGAAGCCGATGGCGAAGCTGGTGAATTACTCGTTTGCCGGTGTTGAGCCCAAGTATATGGGTATCGGCCCTGTACCGGCGGTGAAAAAGCTGTTGGACAAGACCGATCTAACCGTTGCTGACATCGATGTATGGGAAGTGAACGAAGCGTTCGCGGCTCAGGCGCTGGCGGTCTGTAAGGATCTGGATCTGCCGATGGAGAAAGTGAATCCGAACGGTTCCGGTATTTCTCTGGGGCACCCGATTGGTGCTACTGGTTCTCTGATCGCTGTCAAGGCTCTGTACGAGTTGCAGCGCACCGGCGGTAAGTACGCCGTGGTGACCATGTGTATCGGTGGTGGCCAGGGCATTGCGGCTTTGTTCGAGCGTATGTGATTCGGATTAGTTTGAACTGGCTCTAAAAAAGCGATCCAAATGGATCGTTTTTTTTGGATGATTGGCCGGATAGTGCCAACACCGGACATTGCCAATGGCACCCAACCGACATTTCAAGGCGCCATTACAGCGCCTGAATTTTCTCAATCTGCTCCTCCAGCTTGGCAAGGGCTGACTTCAAATCGGCCAGCTTGTCGCGCTCCTTCTGCACCACTGCTTCCGGCGCCTTGTCGACAAATTTGGGATTGTTCAACTTGCTCTCAATGCGGCCGAAGTCCTTCTGAATCTTGTCGACTTCCTTGTTCAGGCGCGCCAGCTCTGCATCCTTGTCGATCAGTCCCGCCATGGGCACCAGGATTTCCATCTCGCCCACCAGGCCCGTGGCCGACAGCGGTGCATCGCTGCCTGCTTCCAGCCAGGTGATAGACTCCAGACTGGCCAGCTTGGTCAGGAACTGACGGTTCTCATCCAGGCGACGCTTGTCTTCGGCGGAGCCGTCTTTAAACAGCAGCGGAACGGTCTTGGCTGGGGAAATATTCATCTCGCCGCGAATATTGCGCACACCCACAATCACAGTCTGCGCCCACTCCAGATCGGCGATGGCCTGCTCGTCGATCAGACTGTCATCGGCTTCCGGATATTGGGCCAGCATAATGGTGTCGCCTTCGGCGCCCGCCAGGCCTTTCACCTTCTGCCAGATCTCCTCAGTGATAAACGGCATCAGCGGGTGCGCCAACCGCAGGATGGTTTCCAGCACGCGTACCAGGGTGCGGCGGGTGCCCTTTTTCTGGGCGGCACTGGCATTGTCGTCCCAGAGTACCGGCTTCGACAGCTCCAGGTACCAGCTACAGTATTCGTTCCAGATAAAGTCGTATAGCGCTTGGGAAGCCAGGTCGAGGCGGTAGGTTTCGATGCCTTCGGCCACGGCTTTCTCCACCTGCTGCAGGCGGCTGACAATCCAGCGGTCCGCCAGGGACAATGCATAATCACTGGAACCATCTTGCCCGCAGTCCTGATTCTCCGTGTTCATCAGCACATAGTTGGAGGCGTTCCAGATCTTGTTACAGAAATTGCGGAAGCCTTCGATGCGGCCCACGTCAAACTTGATATCGCGGCCGGTGGAGGCCAGCGAGTAGTAGGTGTAGCGCAGGGCATCGGTACCGTAAGCGGCCAGTCCCTCGGGAAACTCCTTGCGGGTTTGTTTTTCGATCTTCTCGCGCAGGTGCGGCACCATCATGCCGGCGGTGCGCTTGGCCACCAGGCTCTCCAGGTCGATGCCGTCGATCAGGTCGATGGGGTCGAGCACATTGCCTTTGGACTTGGACATCTTCTGGCCGTGGCTGTCCCGCACCAGACCGTGCACGTATACGGTATGGAAGGGGATCTCCTTGCGGAAGTGCAAGGTGAGCATAATCATGCGTGCCACCCAGAAGAAGATGATGTCAAAACCGGTGACCAGCACGTCGGTGGGGTGGAAGGTCTTGAGGAAGTCTGTTTCTTCCGGCCAGCCAAGGGTGCCAAAGGTCCACAAGCCGGAACTGAACCAGGTGTCCAGTACGTCGTTGTCCTGCTTCAGGGGGCGGTCGCCGAGCTTGTTTATCTCCCGCACGTCGGCTTCGCTGCGGCCGACGTAGACATTGCCGTCCTCGTCATACCAGGCGGGAATGCGGTGGCCCCACCACAGCTGGCGGGAGATACACCAGTCCTGAATATCGCGCATCCAGGAGAAGTACATGTTTTCGTACTGTTGGGGCACAAACTTGATATCACCCTGTTCCACCGCCTTGATCGCTTCGTCAGCCAGCGGCTGGGTTTTAACGTACCACTGATCGGTGAGGTAGGGCTCGATCACAACACCGGAGCGGTCGCCGCGGGGCACTTTCAATTTGTGGTCGTCGATCTTTTCCAGTAGACCTAAGGCATCCAGGTCTTCCACAATCTGCTTGCGGGCGGCAAAGCGCTCCATGCCGCGATATTTTTCCGGGACCTGGTTGTTGAGGTCAGCATCGTCGGTGAAGATGTTGTACATGGGCAAGTTGTGGCGCTGGCCCATTTCGTAGTCGTTAAAGTCGTGAGCCGGGGTGATTTTTACACAACCGGTACCAAACTCGCGGTCCACATAGTCATCGCCGATAATGGGGATCTCACGGCCGACCAGTGGCAGGGTGATGGTTTTGCCGATCAGGTGCTTGTAGCGCTCGTCTTCCGGGTGTACGGCCACGGCGGAGTCGCCGAGCATGGTCTCGGGGCGGGTGGTGGCAACCACCAGGTGACCAGAGCCATCGGTCAACGGGTAACGGAAGTGCCACAGGGAACCGTTTTCCTCTTCGGAGATGACTTCCAGATCGGAGATGGCGGTGTGCAGCTTGGGATCCCAGTTTACCAGGCGCTTGCCGCGGTAGATCAATCCGTCTTCGTACAGCTGGATAAACACTTCCTGCACGGCTTTGTAAAAGCCTTCGTCCATGGTAAAGCGCTCCCGGCTCCAGTCGGGGGAGGCGCCCAGTCGGCGCAGCTGGCGGGTGATAGTGCCGCCGGATTCCTCCTTCCACTCCCAGACCTTTTCAATAAACTTCTCGCGACCCAGGTCGTGGCGGGACACGCCGTCGGCGTCCAGCAGGCGCTCAACCACCATCTGTGTGGCAATGCCGGCGTGGTCTGTGCCCACCTGCCAGAGGGTGTTTTTGCCTTTCATGCGGTTGTAGCGGATCAGGGCGTCCATAATGGATTCTTGGAATCCGTGTCCCATGTGCAGGCTGCCGGTGACATTGGGGGGCGGGATCATAATGCAATAGGAATCGCCCTTGCCCGAGGGTTTGAAGTAACCCTTCTCTTCCCAGGTTTGGTACCACTGTGTCTCGATAGCCTGCGGCTGGTATGTCTTGTCCATAGTCTGGATATACTTCCGAATAGAATCTGGAGTTGCTTTTTGAAGCGTAACAAAATAAACGCGGAATTATACAACGGGGAGGGGGTTGGAGCCTAGTTAGGTGGGCATCAGGCATAGCCTGGTCTGGGCTCAGTCGTTACTGTCGGCCTTGTTTTTCAGCTCGTTCAAGTGCTCATTGACTAGCGACTGCAGTCGGCTGAGCAGCTCGGCTTCAATTTTAGGCAGAAAATCGCGCACCACCTCGCTCAATAGACGATCGGCCTGGAGCTTCAGATTTTCCCGATTAGCAGGTTCAACGTTCAGTGTCGGTGACACCAGCTCAACGGGGGTTTTATTCGCCTGCAGACGGTCGCGGATATGCTGGGGCAAAAACGGGTTTTCGCCAGCAGGCTTGGGCAAAGGGCGCGGCTGTCGGCGCTTTGGGCTGGTTGGCTCGGCTTCGGGAGTCTCAGTGGCAAGCTCTGTTGCCGGCGACTCTGCTGGCAGGTCGTCGCTCGAGTCAAACAGGCTTTGCTGGTTGCTGCTGCTGATCGGAGCTTCCTGAGCAGCTGCTATAAGGGTGTCGGCTGCCGCTGCGTCTGGCTGCTGCTCGTTGGCCAGGGTCTCAGCGATCTTCTCCTCAATATCGATCGTTTTGTCGCAATTGGCTGCGGCACTGGTGTAAAAAGGCAGGGGTTGTTCCGATAGGGCTTCGTGGTAGGCCTTTCGAATCTCATCCAGCTCCTGTTCTCCATCACCGGGGTTGTTGTCCTCGTTAACCACTTGGCTCAGTAACGGCACGTCCAGAGGTGAGGGCAGATCGGTATCCTCCCCCTGTTCCAACAACAGACCTTTGATCGACTCCAGCTCATCCAGCAGCTCGGCCTTGGTTTTATGTTTATTGTCAGCCATGTCACAGGTCCGGGTTAACGTGAACGCATATCGTGGGATTGTATCGGATAGCCGCGGTCGCGGTAAAACTTATAGTTGTCCCGGGTGCATGCCAACACCTGGGGCTCCTGCACCACCACTTCCGTTAACCGTCGAAAGCGGCTGAAATAGGGTGGTACCCGGTCAGCCAGGTTGATCAGCACATCGTGGTGGTCGTCGCAGTCGTCGCCGTGACCGATCACCACCGGTGCGCGCTGGTTTTCGCCCTGCAATTTATGCGGTATAAAGCTTTCCGGTTGAAAAGCCCACAGCAGCTTGTCAATGCTCTCGGCCTGGCTTTCGTCCCTGGCTGCGACAAACACCTGGTGGCCCAGTCGCTGGGCCTTGTCGATGACGCGGCAGGCAAAGAGCAGCCGCGCCTCGGTTTCGCTATCCGGCAGGATGTAAAAATCAATGCGGGTCATGCTTCAATTCTTGCTCCGCTGGTGGACCTATTTACCCGCCTTGTTGAGCAGGTATTGGACCAACAGCGGCACCGGACGCCCAGTTGCACCTTTTTTGCTTCCAGACAGCCAGGCGGTGCCGGCGATATCCAGGTGCGCCCAGTCAAACTTCTTGGCAAAGCGCGACAGGAAGCAGGCGGCGGTGATACTGCCGGCATCGCGACCGCCGATATTGGCCATATCGGCGAAATTGCTGTCGAGCTGCTTTTGATACTCCTCCCACAGGGGCATATGCCAAGCCTTGTCATGGGCAGATTTACCGGCAGACAGCAGGTCATCGGCCAGATCGTCGCTGTTACTGAAGAGGCCGCTGGCGTGTTTGCCCAGCGCCACTACACAGGCGCCGGTCAGGGTGGCGATATCGATCACCGCCTGGGGTTTGAATTGTTCGGCGTAGGTCAACGCATCACACAACACCAGTCGACCTTCAGCATCGGTGTTGAGAATTTCGATAGTCTGACCAGACATGGAGGTCACCACGTCGCCGGGTTTGGTGGCATGGCCGCTGGGCATGTTCTCGGTGGCGGCGACAATGGCCACAACATTGATATTCGGCTGTAATTCCAGCAGCGATTGCACGGTGCCGAAGACGCTGGCTGCACCACACATATCAAATTTCATTTCGTCCATGCCGGCGCCGGGTTTCAGGCTGATGCCGCCGGTGTCAAAGGTGATGCCTTTGCCCACCAGGCAGTAAGGCTTTTTCGATTTGGCCGCACCCTGGTACTCCATAATGATCAGCTTGGCCGGTTCCTCGGTGCCGGCAGCTACGGAGAGGAAGGAGCCCATGCCCAGATCCTGCATCTGCTTTTCTTCGAGGATTTTAACGGACAGTTTGGTCTGGCCTCGGGCCAGTCGTTTGGCTTCTTTAGCGAGGTAGCCGGGGGTACACACGTTGGCAGGCATATTGCCCAGATCGCGCGCCAGAGCGCTGCCTTTGGCAATGGCGGCGCCAGTCTTCAGACCTTTGCGGCTGGCAGAGAGGTGCTGGTTTTCCGCCAGGGTAACTTTTTTCAGCTTTGGGGCGTCCTTTTTCTTGCTCTTCAATTGTTCAAACTGGTAGCTGGCACCTGAAAAAATTTCGGCGATTTGGCGGGCTTTCCAGTAGGCGCCTTCGCCGCTTACTTCCAAGTCGTCGAGAAAGAGGGTGGCGTCTGCCACATTACTGCTTTTAAGCGCCGCTACGGTTTTTGCCATGGCGGTGCGGAAATCCTCGACGCTGGTTTTTCCTTGTTTGCCCGCCCCAACCAGCAGTACCCGCTCCGCGGCAACGCCATCGAGCCGATGCAACATCAGGGTCTCGCCTTTTTTGCCCGTAATATCACCCTGTTTGGCTATTTGTTGAACGATTTTGCTGTTGGCCTGGTTTAGTGTCTTGGCAGCGGACGACAGCTTTCCGTCTTCGAAAATCGCGACCACAGCACAGCTACAGCGTTGTTTGGTGATTTCGGTGGCTTTGGCGGTGAAATTCATTGGTTGTTATTCCTTAGTTTTGCGCGAGACAAACGTGGTTTATTGCTGGATAATGCCCAGCCTGGCGCATAGTGTACGACAGGGATCGGAATTACAACACCGCTGTCGTTAACTGTTTAATGCCCCGTTTGATTAACCCTGTGTCCTTTAACAATAGCCCAGTAGTAAGCAGAATATAGTGATCATATTTCGATACCTGGCCCGCGAAGTGTTCCTGACCATGTTGGCGGTCAGCAGTGTATTGTTGCTGGTGATTTTGAGTGGACGCTTTGTGAAATATTTGGCCGATGCCGCCACAGGCAAACTGTCGGCCGATGTGCTGTTTGCCATCATGGGTTTTCGCCTGCCCGGCTTTCTGGAATTAATTTTACCCCTGGGACTGTTTCTCGCGATACTGCTGGCATACGGCAGCCTTTACATGGACAGCGAAATGACGGTGCTGTCAGCCTGTGGTATGAGTCGTCGCCGACTGGTGGGTTATACCTTGATACCGGGTTTCTTTATCGCCGCCATTGTAGGCACCATCAGTTTGTACATCAGCCCCATGGGGAACGCCAAGGCGGAAGCGGTATTTACCGAGCAAAAAAAACGCAGCGAATTTGACAGTCTCAGTCCGGCGCGTTTTCAGGCCATACAGGGTGGCAGTGGGGTGACCTACGCCGGTGATCTGAGCGATGACCGCCAGCGGCTGGAGCAGGTGTTTATGGCTGAGATGGCGGATGAAGCAGCCACCAAAGCCAGTGACCTGTCGGTGGTGGTGGCCAACCAGGGCCAGCAGATTGTGGATCCCGACTCCCAGCAGCGTTATCTGTTGCTGCAGGATGGCTATCGCTATGAGGGCAGTCCCGGCAGCTCCGATTACCGCGTCACCAAGTTTGAGGGTTATGCGCAGTTGCTGACCTATGACAAGAGCCTGGACCGCCGCCGCGTGAAAGCGGATGCCAAAACCACGCCCGAGTTGTGGGCATCGGACAATCCCCGTGATCAGGTGGCCCTGCAGTGGCGTTTGTCGCTGCCCATTTTGGTGATGGTGGTGACTCTGCTGGCGGTGCCTTTGAGTTATACCAACCCGCGACAGGGGCGCTACGCCGCCATGATTCCGGCAATCCTGCTCTATATCATCTACCTGGTTTCTCTCAATGCCGCTCGCGGTGGGGTGGAAGACGGCAGGATACCCGTGCAGCTGGGGATCTGGTGGGTCCACCTGATTTTCCTGGTGATCGCCCTGTTGCTGCTGGCCAGGGGGAACTGGCGGCGAATACTCAGCCGTCGAACCCGGGGAGCGTCACATGCGTAGGCTCAACCGCTATATTGCCAAGTCTGTTATCGGTGCAATTTTATTGGTGCTGCTGGTGATTGTAGGGCTGGATATCATTGGCGCCATGATTGATGAACTCGGCGAGCTCAAGGGGAGGTATACCCTGCTGGAAGTGTTCATCTATTTGGGGCTCACTCTGCCTGGACGTATCTACGAATGGATTCCCTTCTCTTCTCTGGTGGGTTGCTTGATCGGTTTGGGACTGTTAGCCAATTCCAGTGAGCTGGTGGTGATGCGGGCGGCCGGTGTTTCGGTAGGGCGCATCACCTGGATTGTGATGAAGCCAGTCTTGCTGTTTATTGTCCTGGGATTGACCTTGGGGGAGTATGTCACCCCCTATTCCGACCAGATTGCCGAAAGTCGCCGGGCGCTGGCCCAGGGGGACAAACGCGCATTGGAATCGCGACGCGGGCTCTGGAACCGCGAAGGCAACGAGTTTATGCATTTCAACGCCGTGTTACCCAACGGACGCCTCTACGGGGTCACTCGCTATCGGTTTAACGAGCGGGGTCAAATGGTCTCGGCCAGCTTTGCCAGCACGGCGTTGTATCTAGGGGAATATTGGCAGGAAGAGGATGTGGTGATCACCCACATTCGTGAAGATGGGAGCGACCAGGAGATCGTCAGTCAGCGGCGCTGGGACACGGATTTATCGCCCCAGTTGCTGAATGTATTGGTACTGCCTCCCGATGCTTTGTCTATCGAAAGCCTGTATTCCTATGCCAGCTATCTGGACCTGCAAACCGTCGACAGCAGTGAATACTGGTTGGCGTTTTGGAAAAAAGTGATGCAGCCCCTGGTCACCGCCAGCCTGGTTTTGATCGCCATCTCTTTTATTTTTGGCCCCCTCAGGGAAGTGACCATGGGATACCGGATATTCAGTGGTGTGATTGTGGGGATTGTGTTCCGTACCACCCAGGACCTATTGGGGCCCTCCAGCCTTGTCTTTGGTTTTTCTCCGCTGGTGGCGGTAGCGATACCGGTGCTGGTGTGTTTTTTGATCGGGGTTGTGCTTCTGCAGCGAACCCGCTAGGCATCTGCTATTTTTTCTGCTTTGGCAATACCACTACACGGCTGTGGCTGAGGCGATCGTGCAGGGTTGAGCTCTGCTTGTCCAGCAAGCACCACCAGTAGCCAAGCCCAGCCGCGACCAGGGACAAAGGGGCCAGGGCGCAGCGCAGCAGACAGGACTGCCAGCTGGGTTTCAGGCCATTGTCGCCGATAATCCGCAGTCGCCAGGCGCGCATCCCCAGGGTCTGGCCGCCACGGCGCCAAAACAGGCAGAAAAACAGGCAGATCACCGCCACCAGGCCGATAAATCCCGGGGTCCCCATTTGGGCTTTTTCCCCTTCGGCGAAGGTCGCCCCCAATACCTTGACCTGAATTAACAACACCAGCGCACCATAGGCCATGCTGACGGCCATCACCAGCAGGCTGTCGTATACCATGGCGGCCAGGCGGCGCAGCAGCCCGGCGTTGGGCAGGGCGCTCAGAGGAACGGTTTCGTAGGTATTGTCTGTCATAGGTACCCTGGTCAACAAAAAAGCCCGCAGTTAAAGCGGGCGCATTGTATCAGAACCAGGGCTAAACAGGTGTGCTTGAGAGGCTTTCTCAGGGATCTAGAATTCGTACTCCAGTGACAGCTTGATTTTGTTACCGCTCATGCGCAGGTGGTAGTCCAGGTCGTTGATCAATTTACCTTCACCTTGGTCGTTGGGGAGGTAACTATTACTGGTGTCCACGCCTTTCCAGTACGTCTTAAAGCCCATTTTAAACAACTGCGACAGCACCTTGCTGCCGTGGCGCACGCCGTCGTCGTTGTGGTATTGGTTCATCCACTGGTGGTTCAGTGCCCGTTGACTACTGTTTAGGGTATTGCTGCGGTAATGCGCCGCCTGGCGGTAGAGGGAGATGTTGTCGAGCCCGGTGATACCTGGGTCATAACTGCGGTGGCCGTCCGCTTTTTTGAGTGGGTTGTAAAATTCCAGGTTGTCCGGGACAAAAATATCCTCGTTGGTCTTGTCGGAGGAACTCAGTTTAGAACCCAGTGACAAAAAATCTTCCAGCAGCGTATCGGCCTTTGTCTGGGGGGACGCCGCCAGGCCACAAATCAAGGCCAAACCCAGCGCCCAAAGCAGGGCGGAGGTGTAAAGAACAGCGGGTTTGGCGGTGGGCTTGGTCATTTAGATACTCCTTACCAAGTAGTATGGAACATCTTCCGATATTTGAAGGGTTCTATAAAGTCCGTATTTAGACGAAATAATTATTAAAACCGTAGGAGCTCCTAGGGCCTTGGAACGGTTTTTGAGTGTGCTTTGGCATGAGCCCGCAGTATTCATAGAATGGATGTAAGTGAGTGCTCACATTGACGACTGTAAAGTTCTGCCGACTCGCGGTTTTTTAATCCGTTTTATTATTTAAACATTTAATAATATTCTAAAATAGTATAGATAAATTGGCCCGATTTAGGTCGGATTCAGGCGTTGACAGGTGGTGTTGCAATTGATCGATTTGTGTAATTTATGACTAATGGATTGTCTCATAAATATTGCTCATAGATGCGCCAGGACATATAGACACGGTGCCTTACCACAGGGTGTGTAAGGATAAATCGATCTTATTGAAATAGTCGGACTTGCTTACACTTTAATCAGTGGGGAGGGGCCGCAAATGAGCGTCAAAACCTTTGTTTTTTGTGATATCTGCAATGTGAAGGCAGTGCGTTTGTTGGATGATCGCCGCTACTTTGAGCGGGACGGAGAAATGGGGGGGCGTCGTATATCCGATGGCCGGCATTGGTTTGAAGGCACAGTCCGCGAAGCGGTGGCCGCCGGTTGGGTGCTGGATAGTCGCGGGCGCCATATTTGCGGCCGCTGCCACGATTTTATGGATATGGATGGGCGGGAGAGCGCCTGAGTCCGACAGACTCCTGGGGAAAAGTCTTTGACGTCGATGCGCCTCGTCTGGTTTTGTCTGGTTGATGTAGAGCGCTTACCCCGCTGGGGCATGAAATTGCCAATAAATGACCGGACCCAAGGATTGAGTTTTCTGGCATCAGTACTGTATATTCCCCCAGTATTTCTAGATGGTCATTAGCGTGGCGGCCGCTGGGCTGCCAGCCAACCCATAAGTTGAATAAGAATTAAGCAGGATGTATGAGTAAGGAATCCATTGTTGTCCGGGGCGCTCGACAAAATAATCTGAAAAACCTCGACTTGGAATTGCCCACCAATGAGCTGATTGTGGTAACCGGCGTCAGTGGATCCGGTAAATCCACCCTGGCGTTTGACACGATTTACGCCGAAGGCCAGCGGCGGTACGTGGAGACCTTCTCCGCTTACGCCCGCCAGTTTCTTGACCGAATGGACAAACCGGCGGTAGACACTATTCAGGGTATACCGCCCGCCATCGCCATCGACCAAACCAACCCGGTACGGACGTCCCGCTCCACAGTTGGGACTATGACCGAGCTGAATGATTATCTGAAGCTGCTGTTTGCCCGGCTGGCGGATCTTTACTGCTACAGCTGTGGGCGCGAGGTCAGTACCGATTCGGCCCAGAGCATTGTGGAGGCGTTGTATCAGCAGGCCGAGCCCGAGCAGCGCCTGATGGTCTGCTTGCCGATCCATATCCCCCACAACTTTAATGACGACGAGGTGGTACAGCTGCTGAACCAGCAGGGCTATACCCGTATTCACCAGCGCAATCACCACTACGTGGAGGTGGTTCAGGACCGTCTCAAGTTGCGTCTGGAAAATCGAGATCGTCTGACAGAAGCTGTAGAAGCCGCGCTCCACCATGGCAATGGTCATGTGCGGGTATATCCCATGGATGCCGAGCGAAACGTGGGGGAACCCTGGCGTTTCTCCAGTCATCACCACTGTCCGGACTGCGACATCGACTACGGCGAACCCAGTCCCAGTTTGTTCTCCTTTAACTCCCCCATAGGCGCCTGTGATAGCTGCCGCGGTTTTGGGCGCATCATCGGTGTGGACTTTGGCCTGGTGGTGCCGGATGAAAGCAAAACCCTGCGGGAGGGCGCCGTCAGGCCCTGGCAGACACCGAGTTATGCCGAGTGCCAGGACGATCTGATGCGCTACGCCAAAAGGCGCGGCATTCCGGTGGACAAGCCCTGGAACAAACTCACCAAAAAACAGCAGCACTGGGTGCTGGAAGGGGAGGGCCCCTATAGTCAAGAAGGCGAGAGGGACGAAAAGGTCTGGTATGGGGTGCGGCGCTTTTTCGACTGGCTGGAGACCAAAGCCTACAAAATGCATATCCGGGTGTTGCTCTCCAAATACCGGGCTTACACCACCTGCGGGAGTTGCGACGGCGCTCGCCTAAAGCCGGAGGCACTTTGGTGGCGGGTGGGGGAACGGAGTGCCGCCAGCGCTACTCCGATTGATCGTTTCAGACCCAAAGGTGTCACCCTCAGCGATGAGGCGTTTTCACAGCTGCCCGGGCTTACCATTCACGACATTGTGCGCTTGCCCCTGTCCGATTGTGCCGCCTTCTTCCGGCAACTAAAGTTGCCGGCTGCCCTGGACGAAGCTACGGAACTGCTGTTGACGGAAATCCGCTCGCGCCTGAATTACCTGCTGGAAGTGGGCTTGGGGTACCTGACCCTGGACCGCCAGTCTCGGACCCTGAGTGGGGGTGAGGTGCAACGCATCAACCTGACCACGGCGCTTGGAACGTCCCTGGTGAACACCCTGTTTGTGCTCGACGAACCCAGTATCGGCTTGCACTCGCGAGATATGCAGCGCATGGTGCAGGTTTTGCACCGCCTGCGCGATGCCGGCAATTCGCTGTTAGTGGTGGAGCACGATCCCCAGGTGATGCTGGCGGCGGACCGCATTCTCGATATTGGTCCCGGGCCGGGCAAACGTGGCGGAGAGATCTGTTTCTTTGGTACCCCCAAAGCGTTGATGCGGAAAAAAGATTCGCTGACGGCCCAGTACCTGACCGGCAAAAAGACGGTTAGTGCACCGGCTGAAGGGGCGTCGCCGGCGACCCGGTTTCTACAGCTGTTGGGCGCTAACGAAAATAACCTGAAAAATATTGACGTCACCATTCCCCTGCAACAGCTGGTGTGTATTACCGGCGTCAGCGGTTCGGGGAAATCCACACTGATGCGCGATGTGCTCTATCCGGCCCTGTGCAAACACAAAGGCAAACCCACCGAAACAGCCGGCGCTCACAAGGCGGTTAAAGGGCACAGGCATGTGGAGGATGTGGTACTGGTGGACCAGAGCCCCATCGGTAAAACCACCCGCTCTATCCCCGCCACCTATGTGGGTGCATTTGACGCTATCCGCAAGCTGTTTATTGCCGAGCCTTTGGCTCAGGAGCGCAAGTACACGGTGGGTACCTTCAGCTTTAACTCCGGCAAGGGCCGTTGTCCCACTTGTGCTGGCAACGGTTTTGAACATGTGGAGATGCAGTTTCTCAGCGATGTCTATCTCCGTTGTCCGGACTGTGACGGCACGCGTTATCGCGATGAAATCCTGGAGATCAAACTATTTGGTCCGCCGTTAAATGAATCCAGTCTGGGACAGGGTTTGCAGGGTAAATCCATCGCCGATGTGCTGGCAATGACGGTCGCCGAGGCATTGCACTTTTTTGCGGATCAAGTTGAGGTGGTGCGCAGCCTGCAACCGCTGGCGGATGTGGGGTTACACTATGTGCAGCTGGGGCAGTCAGTACCCACCTTGAGCGGGGGAGAGGCGCAACGATTGAAGTTGGCGGGGCATCTGGCCAAACATGTCAGCGCTCAAGCCAAAAAGCAGGAAGTGACCAAAGGCACGCTGTTTCTGTTTGACGAGCCCACCACCGGCTTACACTTTGACGATATCGCCACCTTGATGCAGGCTTTCCGCCAGCTGATTGCGGCCGGGCACTCCCTGTTGGTGATCGAACACAACCTGGATGTGGTGCGCGGGGCCGACTGGCTGATCGACATTGGCCCGGAAGGCGGTAACGATGGCGGTCAGTTGGTGGCGGCGGGATCGCCGGCGGAGATTATGGCCAGCAGCGACTCCCACACCGCCCATGCACTGCGTCAATACCAAGCCGATCTGGGTAAGGCGGCGAGCGCCAGTGCCATGATTGCAGAAGCCGCTGCTTCCTACGGTGCAAAGGCGGGCGGAGTTAAAGCCAAAGCCGGCAAAAAAAATCGTCAAATCCAGATCCATCACGCCCGCGAGCACAACCTGAAAAATGTGGATATAACCATTCCGCGGGACAAGTTTTCCGTGATTTCCGGTGTCAGTGGCAGCGGTAAGAGCACAGTGGCGTTTGATATTGTATTTGGAGAAGGCCAACGCCGTTACCTGGAGTCACTCAATGCCTATGCGCGGCAATTTGTGCAACCATCCTCACGCCCGGATGTGGATGCGATACACGGGATTCCGCCGGCAGTGGCCATCGAACAGCGCACCAGTCGCGGCGGCCGCAAAAGTACCGTCGCCACCCTGACCGAAATCTACCACTTTCTGCGCTTGCTGTATGTCAAGCTGGGTACCCAGTATTGCCCCGACTGCGACGTCGCCATTGAACCGCAAACCCAGGCGGCGATTTTGGCGCGGCTGCAGAAACAGTACAAAGGCCGAGACGTTACCTTGCTGGCACCCATGGTGGTGGCACGTAAGGGGATCTACAAGGAGCTGGCCGCCTGGGCTGCCAAAAAAGGTTATCCGCAGTTGCGGGTGGATGGTGAGTATCTGCCCACAGATCCCTGGCCCAAACTGGATCGCTATCGGGAACACAATATCGAATTGCCCGTCGGTCGCTTGGAAGTGACAGCCAGCAATGAAGCGGCTTTGTCTGCACTTTTGGATCAGGCGCTGGATTTGGGCAATGGCGTGGTGATAGTGGCGCCGACGGCGGGTGGCCGCAGTCGATCATCGGCTGAAGCGCTGTTTTCCACGGAGCGCGCCTGTCCCTGTTGCGGACAGGGTTTTGACGAACTGGATCCACGCCTGTTTTCCTACAACTCCAAACACGGTTGGTGTGAAGGCTGCTATGGCACCGGGGTAGTGATTGCCGGTTTTGACGCCGAGCAAAGCGGCGAGGAGAGCAACTGGCTGGAGCAGGAAGAGGAGGCCGAGGCGTTGCAGGAGCAGGTTTGCCATCATTGTGACGGGCAGCGTCTGAATCCCACCGCGAGGGCCGTGCGTTTCCGAGAGCAATCGATTGCCGATTTGGCGGCCTTTTCCGTGGATGAAGCAGAGCATTGGTTTCGCAAGCTGAAATTAAAAGCGGCCGAACAGGCCATTGCTCGGGATCTGTTAGTGGAACTGAACGGCCGCCTGCACTTTTTGCAAAAAGTGGGCTTGAACTATTTAACCCTGGATCGCTCGGCCCCCACCCTGAGTGGTGGTGAGGCCCAGCGGATTCGCCTGGCCTCACAGTTGGGCTCCAACCTGCAGGGGGTTTGTTATATTCTCGATGAACCCACTATCGGTTTGCATACCCGGGATAACCGCCGTCTTATCGAAACCCTTCGCGAACTGCAGCAGCAGGGCAACACGGTGTTGGTGGTGGAGCACGACGAAGACACCATTCGCGAAGCGGATTACCTGATCGATATGGGGCCCAGGGCCGGTGTCAATGGTGGTGAGGTGGTGGCTCACGGCTCCCTGTCTCAGCTGAAGAAAAATAAACGCTCTCTGACCGGTCAGTTTATTGCCAAGCCCCTGCGCCACCCCATGCCCGGTCTGCGGGATGCATCGTTGCGGCAGCAGTGGGATAAGGGTGAACTGAGGATCCAGGGAGCCAGCCAGAACAATCTGGCCAATATCGATGTGGCTCTCCCTCTGCGCAAATTGGTGTGTGTGTCGGGGGTGAGCGGCAGTGGTAAAAGTACGCTGATTCGCTCGGTGTTGCACAGCAACCTCAAGAGGGTTATCGCCGAACGCCGCAAGAAAAAATTCAATTGGCAGGGCTGCGAGGAGATCAGCGGCTGGCAGACGGTACAACGAATACTGGAAGTGGACCAGACGCCGATCGGTAAAACCCCGCGCTCCTGTCCGGCGACCTATATCGGCATCTGGGATACTATTCGCAAGCTGTTTGCCGATACGGTGGATGCGCGTCTGCGAGGCTACAAGCCCGCGCGTTTCTCCTTTAATACCGGTGATGGTCGCTGTGACGCCTGTGGCGGCCACGGTATGCGCAAGGTGGAGATGAACTTTTTGCCCGATGTGCGGGTTGAGTGTGAGGTCTGCCACGGCTGGCGCTTTAACGATGAAACCCTGAATGTGCGCTACAAGGAAAAACACATTGGCGAGGTGCTGGCGATGAACGTGGAGGAAGCGACAGAGTATTTCTCTGCCATTCCCAGCGTACATCACGCGCTGCAGTTGCTGCAGGATGTTGGCTTGGGGTACCTGACCCTGGGACAGCAGAGCCCAACCTTGAGTGGCGGCGAAGCGCAGCGTATCAAACTGGTGGCGGAGCTGGCCAAGGCCCGCTACAACCCGAACGCCAGGGTTCAAACCCACAACCTCTATGTGCTCGATGAGCCCACTGTAGGCCTGCATATGGCGGATGTGGAAAAGCTGTTGCGCGTGTTGCATCGACTGGTGGACGCCGGCAACTCCGTCGTGGTGATTGAACACAACCTGGATGTGATTGCCGAAGCGGACTGGGTGATCGATATGGGCCCCGAGGGGGGGAAAGGGGGAGGCAAGGTGGTTGCAAAGGGTACGCCGGAGACGATTTGCAAGCGCAAACGCTCACATACGGGACGTTACTTGCAGGAGCTGTTGGGGGGGTGAGGTTACTTGTCGTCCACCAACGATTGTAATTTCTTTCTCAGTAGCTGAATCCGGGGCGGCAAGCGCTGGATTTCGGTGCTGATTTCCCGATAAGCCGCTGAGTTTGTGATCTGTTCTTGCAAACGTTTTTTGTGATTTTGGTATTCGCTTTCCAGGTAAGACAAGCGGGTTTTGATGGTGCCGGAATCGGTCAGTTTACTCTCCAGGTGGGTCACTTCCGCTTTTGCCTTGACGATCACCTTGCGCAAATGAGCGACCTTGGCCGCTCCTGTGGCCGATTTCCCCGGGGGCGCTGTGTCTTCAGCGCTTAACAAACCTGCGAGCTCTTCTTTTTTACGGGTAATAAACTTGTCCAGGCGATTAAATGGTAAGCGTGTGTTGCTCATAGGGATTAACGGTTAAAAATCCGGTTAAAACAAAGAGCCCGCATCGAGCGGGCCAAGGGGAGGAGAGCGAAGAAAATAGACAATCTCTTACCGGGTTACGCTGGCTTCCAGATCGTCTCGGGCGATAACGCCAAGCAAGGTGAGAGCGATTGCGAAAACGGCCTGAATCATTACGGGTCTGTCCTCATAAGTGTAACCTTTTCAACTAGGTTACGCCTCCGCTAGCTAGTCTTCAAATGAGCAATAATCAGAGTAGGTATGACTGCAAGGAATATGAAAAATCTGTGACCTGACAACGAAGATCGACTGGCAAGCTCTTAGCTCTCACCTATACTTTCAAAGCTGCTGCCTTAGAGCAGAGATGATTTGACCTAAAAGTGACCAAAAAACGAACAATTTACACCGGTATGGGGCCACAATGGAAAAACAAGATGCTCACAAATTTCTGGATAGTGCGATGATAGAGATCGGCAGCGCATCCAGCCTGTTGGACTACCACCATAACCGCCTGGCGAACGGGGGATACAGCGGCGATATCGAGAGTGGGGAGCTGGAAAAGCTGGATCGGGCCATAGCGCGTTTGGAATTGGGCCTGAACCGCTATAAGCAGGGGCTGGCTTTAGAGAGATTGTCGGAGCAATCAGCGACGCTGCAGTAGGCTGTCCACTCCAAGCGATTACCGCTGAGCCATAAGAATTCTAACTCACAGTGCGCTTTTTACAATTTAATGACCATTAGCGACGGGGATTTTGACACTATCCCGCTATTACGCACCGACCAACGTGAGCGGCCTCTCTTACATGATTGACTCTCGCCAGCCCTCCTCATCGCAGCTTCAACTCATCCCCGCCGCTCATTGCCCGGGACTGGATTATCACAGTTTGTCGTTGGACCTCTACCGCCATTACTGCTATTCCCTGGGGCAGGACGACAAAGCGTTACAGCCAACCTATATCTATAAAGCCCTGGCGATGACGGTGCGCGAACGCTTGGTGGCACACTGGAAAGAGACCAACAACCGCAACGACGAGACGGATCCTAAACAGGTTTATTACCTGTCGCTGGAATTTTTGATGGGTCGGGCCTTGTGCAATGCCATCGACAGCCTGGATTTGCAGAATCCGGTGAAACACGTGTTGCACGATTATGGTATGCACCTGGAAGATATCATCGAGCGGGAGCAGGATGCGGGCTTGGGTAACGGTGGCCTTGGGCGCCTGGCCGCTTGTTTTCTCGACAGCTGTGCCAGCCTGCGGCTGCCGGTGATGGGTTACGGTATTCGCTATGAATACGGGATGTTCGCGCAACGGATTGAAGATGGCTATCAGGTCGAGTGTCCGGACCACTGGTTGCGCGACGGCAATCCCTGGGAGTTGGCCCGCCCAGAACACAGTTGCCGGGTACCTTTTTACGGCCACAGCGAGTTTTATACCGATACCGATGGCAGAACTCGCGTCCGTTGGGTGCAGAGCCACGATGTCATGGCGGTCCCCTATGACACACCGGTGCCGGGGTACCGCAACAACACCGTCAATACGTTGCGCCTGTGGAAAGCGGTAGCTACCGATGCGTTCGATTTGGGGGAATTTCATGCGGGCAGCTATCCCGAATCAGTGGCCAAAAAAAATGCGGCAGAAAATATCACGATGGTGCTGTACCCAAACGATGCCAGCGAAAATGGTAAACAGTTGCGGTTGCAGCAGCAGTACTTTTTTGTCTCCGCAAGTTTGCAGGACATATTGCGACGTTGGGTCTCCAAGCATGGCAATGATTTTGAGCACTTTGCGGAAAAAAATGCGTTTCAGTTAAACGACACCCATCCCTCCTGCGCCGTACCGGAATTGATGCGGCTGCTGATCGATATCTACGGTTTGGCGTGGGACGCCGCCTGGCAGATCACCACTCAGACGATGGCTTATACCAACCACACGCTGTTACCCGAAGCGTTGGAGACCTGGTCGGTGCGGCTGTTTGGACACCTGCTGCCCCGGCTGTTGGATATCATTTACGAAATCAATGGCCGCTTTCTGACGTCTGTGTCCCAACGCTGGCCCGGTGACGTCGAACGCCAGCGACGTATGTCTCTCATCGAAGAGGGCAGCGATCCCCAGATTCGCATGGCCTATCTGGCTCTGGTCGCCAGCCATTCGGTCAATGGGGTTGCGAATTTGCATACCTGTTTGCTGCAGCAGCAGCTGTTTGCCGATTTCTACTGCATGTGGCCGGAAAAATTCAATAACAAAACCAACGGAGTTACCCACCGGCGCTGGTTAATGCACTGCAATCCCGATCTGAGTCGGCTGATTACCAAAACCATTGGGGACGGTTGGCAGGCAGATGCTACGCAGCTGAAAAAGCTCCGGGACTTTGCCGTCGACGGTGACTTTCAGCGGCGCTGGAGCCGCTGCAAACACGCCAATAAGTCGCGATTGGCCGATTACATCCGGCAGGCCACCGGTATGCGTATAGATAGCGATGCCGTGTTCGATGTTCAGGTGAAACGCATTCATGAATATAAGCGGCAGTTGCTCAACGTGTTGCATGTGATTCATCGCTATGACCGCATTCGCCGCGGTGAAACCAAAGGCCTGGTAAAACGCTGCGTCTTGATCGGAGGTAAGGCCGCGCCCGGGTATGCGATGGCCAAACTGATTATCAAGCTCGCCAATAACGTGGCCCAGGTGGTGAATCGGGATCCCCTGGTCAGTCCCTGGTTAAAAATGGTGTTCATGCCCAATTTCCAAGTCAGTGCCATGGAGTTGATATGCCCTGCCGCCGATCTGTCGGAACAAATTTCCACCGCCGGTAAAGAGGCGTCCGGCACGGGTAATATGAAGTTTATGATGAATGGTGCTCTCACCATCGGTACTCTGGATGGCGCCAATATCGAAATCCGGGAACAGGCCGGTGAGCAAAACTTTTTCCTGTTTGGTCTGGATGCCGAGGCGGTGCAGGCATTGCGGGCCAATTATAATCCACAGGCCATTATCAAGGCCGATAGCGATCTGGCCCGAGTCATGAACCTTCTAACCGCCGGACATTTTAATTTGTTGGAGCCGGGTATTTTTGATCCGCTGATCAACGCCATTGGCGATGCCGGTGACCCCTGGATGGTGGCAGCGGATTTTCGCAGTTATATCGATACCCAGTGGCAAGTGGATCAGGCTTATCAGGATCCGGAACGCTGGTGGCAGATGAGTATCCTCAACACCGCTGCCAGTGGCTGGTTTTCCAGTGACCGCACCATCCGTCAATACGCCCGCGATATTTGGGGGCTAAACCCGCAATAACCAAGAGGCCCAATTGAACTATGACGATCAAGCAGCAGCGTTATATCAGTAAATTGACCAAGGATACGTTTGCCGTGATTTTGGCCGGTGGCAAGGGGTCGCGGCTTTACGAGTTAACCGACTGGCGGGCGAAACCAGCCGTTTTTTTTGGCGGCAATTTCCGGATTATCGATTTCCCCTTGTCGAACTGTGTCAACTCCGGTATCCGTCGCGTGTCGGTGCTGACGCAGTACAAGGCTCACTCATTGATTCGACATCTGGTGCGGGGCTGGTCGCAATTTAACAGCGAATTGGGGGAGTTTGTGGATGTGTGGCCGGCGTCACAGCGCACATCGGAGCAGTGGTACTCGGGCACAGCCGACGCCTTGTTCCAGAACCTGGATCTGTTGCGTCAGCAAAATGCCAAGTATGTATTGGTATTGTCCGGCGACCATATTTACAAAATGGATTATGGCGAGATGTTGGCGGCCCACGTCGAGGCCGATGCGGATATGACGGTGTCCTGCCTGGAAGTGCCCATCGAGCAGGCTGCCGGTGCGTTTGGCGTGATGTCGGTGAATGCGGATCGGCGCATCGTCAACTTTGAAGAAAAGCCGGCCAAACCCACGCCTTTGCCGGATAATCCGACATTTACCCTTGCTTCCATGGGCAACTATATTTTCAATACGGACTTTCTGTTCGAGCAGCTGATTAAAGATACCGATTCGCCCCAATCTGCTCACGATTTTGGCAAGGATATTATTCCGAGCATTATCCACAAGTACCGGGTTTACGCCTATCCGTTCCGAGACCCGGATACCCAGCGCCCGGCCTTTTGGCGCGATGTGGGCACCCTGGACGCCTTTTGGGAAGCCAACATGGAGTTGATCTCGGTGTCGCCGGAGTTGAATATCTACGACCACGATTGGCCCATACTCACCCATCATGCACAGCTGCCGCCGGCCAAATTTGTATTTAACGACCAGGACCGCAGCGGTATGGCGGTGGACTCCATGGTCAGCGGGGGCTGCGTGATTTCCGGTGCGCGGGTTCTGCGCTCGCTGCTGTTTCCCGATGTCAAAGTGCATTCCTATGCCCGCATAGAAGAGTCGGTGGTGTTGCCGGAGGTGGAGATCGGTCGCCACTGTACTATCAAACGGGCCATTATTGATCGTGGTTGCAAGGTTCCCCCGGGTACGGAGATTGGCATCGACCTGGAGCAGGATAGGGCGCGGGGTTTTCGCGTTACCGAAAAAGGCGTGGTGTTGGTCACTGCGGCCATGCTGGGTCAGCAATTACATTTCTGTCGCTAATCATCAGCGGTACAGACGTACCTGAAACCTGCGGTGGCGGTGCATCCTCGCTGCAATAGTGATACGATGGTTTCAGCCCTTTTGGCAAAACTGTCTGATATCGGCTGGCGAGTGCCGGCCCATCTGTTTAGGCACGCGTTCCGAGAGGGGGACTAAAATTATAAAAACCCAGTAAAGGGTAAAAACCGAGAGCGAGCGTCAACGCTATGCAGACACTGGACACATCTTGGGATAGTGTTAATCCCTTGAGTCGATTTCCGTTATTTGAGTCCTGCGATATCGATGAGGCGCAGGATCTTATTGCACGCAACTTTAGCCGCCATTCACTGGATATCGTGGCGCGCAGCCAACATCTGAAGACCCGCTACGACGGATTGTTCTTTAATGGCACGGGGTTGCTGTGCAGTGCCTATGGCGCTGACGTCAAGGTCAACCCTGAGTCGGATCGCTATTTTTTCACCCAGACCACCCTGTCTGGTCATACCCGGGTTTCCATGGGTAAGCAAGAGTGCCAAACCAGTACCGGGGCCACAGTCGTGGTGTCACCCTCCACCGATTACCAGATGTATTTTCAGCGTGGCAGCAACCGTTTGATTGTGATGCTGGAACGGGAGAAACTCGAACATAAACTGAGTCAACGGCTCAACCGGGAATTAGAGCAGCACCTGATATTTGATCTGGAGATGAAAGCCGGTGCCGGACAGGGCAGTGCCGATGCCTGGTGGCGGACGTTGGCATACTTGACCAGTCAACTGACGCTGTCCAATGACCTGGCGCAAAGCGACTTCTTTTTACAACACGCCAGCGAAATGTTGATCTCACAGCTGTTGGAGCAGCAACCCCACAATTATACCGAGCTGTTGCATCAGGACGCCGTCGTCACCGGTCCCCGCCACGTGCGTCGCGCGGTGGACTATATCGATGAGCATCCCGATCAGCCCATCAGTCTGGGCGATCTGGCGGCGGCGGTAGGGGTAACCGCAAGGACCCTGCAAAAAGGGTTTGTGCGTTATCTGGAGATGACACCCAGTGAATATGTCCGCGCCCAGCGGGTACGCCGGGTTCACCGGGCCCTGCAGGAGGCTGGGCCGGATCAGCAGGTGAGCCAAGTCCTGTTGGCAAACGGGGTGTCGAGCTTTGGACACTTCTCCCGCGCCTATAAACAACAGTACGGCTGTACACCGTCCGAGACCCTGCAAAGAGCCCTGTCCAAACTGTAAAGCCCACCTCGCGCGCGGGTTGAGCAACCGCCCGCAACCAGGCCCCATTTTCGGGGCCAGCACGGCGTTATCACCTCCTCATAGCCAGCACGCTTCAGAAACAGAAGAGAACTATTCGTTTTGCGAATAGCGTTGTTCGCATGGCGAATAGCCGGTTGGCTGGCAATGGGGGATAGTAAAACCACGGTTGCACACAGCACCGTCACCGTTCCCACACTACTAACACCGGCGCCTGGCGTTTAAAACGGAGGCCGCTGAGAACTAACGGGAATGGCTTTATCTGGCTAACGCGAAGGGAGAGGACGATGAACTCACTGTATACCAACACCGGTAAAACCGGTTTGAAAACCCTGCTGGCGGCTTCCGTGGCTGTCAGCTCAATGGCCCAGGCCGAAGGCGGTCGATTGGAGAGCCTGATCGAAGAAGTACGGGTGATGGCCCAGAAAAAATCTGCCGCCGAGGCGGTTCAAGACGTGCCGATTTCGATTACCGCTTACTCCGGCGAAAAGGTAGACGCCATGTTTGCGGTCAACCTGACCGATATCGGTTTGAACACCCCCAACGCCAACCTGACTCCCCTCACCACTTCCCCGGGAGTGGCCAACTTTGTGATTCGCGGTATGGGAACGGTAGGGCAGAGTATTCCCTCCGCCGATCCCGCTGTGGGGGTGGTGATGGATGGTATTTCCTACGGCACTATCTACGGGGTTGTCACCGACCTGTTTGACCTGGAGTCTATCGAAGTGCTGCGCGGTCCCCAGGGCACCCTGTTTGGCCGCAATGTAACCGGGGGTGCCGTCTCTATGCGCTCCACCCGCCCCGGTGAAGAGTTCGAGGGCAAGATTCGCGCTACTGTGGGTTCCCATCAACGTAAAGATGTGTCGGTGATTGTCAGTGGTCCGCTCAATGACAACTGGGGTGCCAAACTGGCGGTTATGTCCAAGGATCGCGACGGTTACTGGGACAACAAGAATATTGGTGGTAAACAGGGCGCTGCGGATTCCCTGCTGGTGCGCCCGGCACTGACCTACCGAAACGACGCCTTTGATGCGGCCTTGATTATGGAATACGGCGATATGGAGGGGGACGCACTGGCAGCGCGAACTTTCTGGGCCGACGGCCAGCAACTGTTCAATCCTTACGAGGACGATTTTACGCTGCAGGATGAAAAGGGCAGCAGTAACCTGGAGTGGCTGAACGCAATGCTGGAGACCAACTGGGATCTCTGGGAAGGTCAACTGACCACGGTGTTGGGTTATCGCGATGTGGAGCAGCAGGTGGTGACCGATATCGATGGTTACGAGGGCGCCCGATTCCACTTCGGTGACGGTACCGGTATCGATCAGGAACAGACCAGCCTGGAAGTGCGTTGGGCCGGCGAATTGACCGACGCTGTGAGCCTGACAGCGGGTGTTTATCTGTTCGACCAGAAATATACCTACGCCGAGCGCCGCCTGGTAGCGCAGGCTGTCGATCGCCGTGGCGTTTCCACCATCGAACACTCCACCGCAGGTTTGTTCGCCCAGTCCGATATCAATCTCACCGACAGCCTCACCCTGACCGTAGGTGGGCGCTACACTCGCGAAACCAAGGATGCCGAGATCGGCCTGATCGGGGATCCCAATGCGACGGGGGACTGTGCAACACAACTCGCGCCCTTTGAAGTCGCCGGCAGTCTGAACGATTGTGTGCCGGCTTTTGAGGACGACGAGAGCTGGAGCAATTTTACCCCGAAAGTGGGGCTGACCTGGGATATCAACGAAGAGATGATGGCGTTTGCCAGCTACAGCCGCGGCTTCCGCAGCGGTGGTTACAATGTGCGATTTACGGATCTCAGTTTTGCCACCGACGATCCCAAATCCACTCCCGGCCCCTACAACGAAGAGGTGGTGGATGCCTTCGAGATCGGGTTGAAATCCACCTGGCTGGACAACCGCGCCCGCGTCAACTTCTCCGTTTTCCAGAACGAGTACGATGATCTGCAGCGCACTGTACTTAACGATGCCGGCGGCCAGGAAATTCTCAATGCGGCCACCGCCACCATCCGTGGAGTGGAACTGGACGGTGTCTTCATGCTGACCGATCAACTGGTGCTGGAGGCCGCAGTGGGGTGGGTCGATGCATCCTATGACGAATACGAAGCCGTTACCAGCGCTAACGGCAAACAGGCCGATCAACTTAACTTCCTGATGGTACCGGAAACCACCACCAATCTGGCGGTGACCTACGATATGGAACTGGGTGATATGGGCGCCTTGACCTGGCGTCTGTCTTACTCCTTTGTCAACGATACCTGGGCCAACGACCTCAATACCCTGGCGGTGGATCAGTATGAACTGTTTGATGCTAGTGTGGTGTTTACCAATAGCGAAGGCAATCTGAAGTTGGCGGCGTTCGGTCGCAACCTGAAGGACGAAGTGTATTTCGATTTCGGGGCAGATTTCAGCACCAGTGTCCTCGCGGTGAAAGAGTACTTCCTGTCGCCACCGAGGACTTATGGGCTGGAACTGACCTATGAGTTTTAAGCCGCCTATCAGGTAACGGAGAGAACTTCCAACCAGCTGTCCACAGGGGGCAGTTCTTATCCCGGCCAGCTTTTTCTCCAAACTGGTCGGGCTTTTTTTCTGCCTACAGTGGCGCGCAAGGAAAGAGAGGTAAAACGATGACCCAATTACAACAGAGTTATATGTGTGGCGACGCCAACGAAGCACTCATTTACGAGACCATCGGAAACTACTTTGACCGGATGGTGGAGCAGTTTCCCGATAACGAGGCACTGGTGGTTTCGCACCAGGCGATACGCTGGAGCTATCGGGAGTTTCAACAGCAGGTGGACCGCCTGGCCACCGGTTTGCTCAAACTGGGTATCCAGCCCGGGGACCGGGTAGGTATCTGGGGGCCCAACAGCGCGGAGTGGTGCTTGACCCAATACGCCACCGCCAAGATCGGCGCCGTCATGGTGTGCATCAATCCCGCCTACCGGCTCTATGAGCTGGAGTATGCGCTCAATAAGGTGGAGTGCCGGGCGATCATCGCCGCCGAGCGTTTTAAAACCAGTGAATACCTGGAAATGTTGCAGCAACTGGCGCCGGAGCTGGCCAGCGATGATCCCTACGCGTTAACGCTGGAAAAGCTGCCGCACCTGCAAATGATCATCCGCATGGGCGAAGCCTCTACGCCGGGCATGCTTAACTTCGCGGCTGTATGCGAGCTGGGTGGGCCAGAGCAACAGCAGAGGTTACAGGATCTGAAAGCCGAGCTGCTGCCCGACGACCCGATCAACATCCAGTTTACCAGTGGCACCACCGGTCGCCCCAAGGGTGCAACCCTGACCCACTGCAATATTCTCAATAACGGCTATTTTACGGCGAAGACGATGGACTTTACGCCGGCGGATCGGCTCTGTATCCCTGTGCCCCTCTATCATTGCTTTGGTATGGTGCTGGCTAGCCTCGCTTGTATCAGCACCGCGTCAACCGCCGTTTATCCCAGTGCCGCCTTTGACCCCTTAACCACCCTGCAGGTGGTGGAGGCGGAGCGTTGCACGGCGCTGCACGGGGTGCCTACCATGTTTATCGCTGAACTGGATCACCCGGAATTTGCCAGTTTCGACCTCAGTACGCTGCGCACCGGTGTCATGGCCGGCGCCCCCTGTCCGGAAGAGGTGATGAAACGGGTGATGGGGGATATGCATATGGAGCATATTCTGATCGGTTACGGCCAGACCGAAGTGAGCCCGCTCAACCATTTAACCAAACCCCAGGACCCGGTGGCCAAGCGAATTGAGACCGTGGGCAAAGCCTTTCCGCGGGTGGAAGTCAAGGTCGCTGACGAGAAAGGCCGGCCCGTGGCCATCGGTGAGAAAGGTGAGATCTGCACCCGCGGTTATTCGGTAATGCTGGGTTACTGGAATGACGAGGAGAAAACCCGTGAAACCATCGACGCAACAGGTTGGCTGCACTCCGGGGATATCGGCATTATGGATGCCGAAGGGTACGTCCGGGTGGCGGGGCGCACCAAGGATATGGTGATTCGCGGCGGCGAAAATATCTATCCGCGGGAAGTGGAAGAGTTTCTCTACGCCCACCCGCTGATTCAGGAAGTGCAGGTGTTTGGGGTGCCCGATGAGCGCATGGGGGAAGAGGTGTGTGCCTGGATCAAGTTGATGCCCGGCGAAACATTGACCGCCGAGGCGATCAAGGAGTACTGCCAGGGCAATATCACCCACTTTAAAATTCCGCGTTATATCGAGTTTGTGGAGGATTACCCCATGACGGTGACGGGCAAGATTCAGAAGTTCAAGATGCGGGAGCAGATGGCGGAGCTTTTAAAGGCGCGCGAGTCAGCGCTGGTTGCCGTCTAAGCCTTTTTTAAGCCTAAAAATAAAATGCCCGCCAAACAGGCGGGCCAAGAGAGAGGAGAGCGATAAAAGCGATAAAAGCGATAAAAACAATAAAAAATCAACAACAACTCAGAATTCAACGGAGCTCCGGTTGGAGCCAACGACTTATTTGTCGCTGTAGCTGGCTTCCAGATCATCGCGAGCGATAACACCAAGCAAAGTCAGGGCAATGGCAAATACGGCTTGAATGATCATGGCGTTGTCTCCGTCTGTGTTCATAAGTGATGTGTGTAGATTACGTGTGAATGCTCCATTCTTCAAATGACTAGTTCTCACTATCGGTATGACTTAAAAGACTATCATTTGAATCCCTGGGTTTTCCTGAAAAGATCCCCACTCTTTTGCGATCGCCAAAAAACAAAAGGCCCACCAAAAGGCGGGCCAAGAAGGGAGAGCGAAGAATAAAACAACGATAAAACTGTCTTTGCCTGGCACCTTGTTCCCGCGCTGGGGCGGCCACAGCTGCTGGCTTGCGGAGCGCTTACTCCGCGTCGTAACTGGCTTTCAGATCATCGCGAGCAATGACACCAAGCAGAGTCAGGGCAATGGCAAATACGGCTTGAATGATCATGTCGGCGTCTCCGTGTGTTGGTCAGTGATGGGTGTAGATTACCTACGACTATCAAATTCCTCAAATGACTTATTCTCAGTGATAGGATGATCTTCAGGAATATGATAGCGTGCACAGGCAGATAAAATCAGTGCGCTTCTTGCCTATACTGCTTTCTATGTCAAAAGGAGGATGTAGGGACAATGCAATCAGTTCGCCAAATCTGGCTGGAGAAGCTCAGTCGCCGGGGACGCTTGTCTCTTTTGGTTGGCGTGGGTGTGGTGGCATTTCTGCTGCTGTTACCGTTTGTTGTGAGGCTATTGATTATCTATCTGATTGACAGGGCGGATATTGGCAAGGCAACCCTGGCGGATGTGGATCTCAATCTATTCACCGGTGAGTTGGCGTTAAAGCGGTTTACCTTGACGCAACACCAGCAACCGACGATGTTGTTCGAACGGGCCTACCTCAACTTTGGGTGGCTGGGGCTGCTGGAGCTGGACTACAGAATGGAGGCCCTGCAGGTTGAAGGTATGCGCCTCAATGTGGATGAGGACGAAGCCGGCATTTGGCATATATTGGTGCCGCTGGGCGGCGGCACCCCGGGTACCGCAACGGCAGAGCGAAGCGCCGAAGAACCCCTGATCCTGCCCAATCTGAATGCCTACCATATCGAATTTACGGATGCAGACATCCATATTCGCGGGCGTCAGTTCAATGGTCGTTTTCGGATTGAGACGCTGGAGCTGACCCGTTTATCCAGCTGGCGTCCGGGGCCTGCGACGCTAACGTTGAGCGCCCACTGGAACCAGGCACCCATTAAACTCACTCTGACAGCTGAATTGATCAAGGATATACCCACCATGGAGGGCAAAGTCAGTGTATCGGGCTTTCAGCTGCGTGAGCTATTGCCAGTGCTGCAATCGGTCCTGCCGGGCGACGGCGCTGGCGAGTCGCCGCTCAGCGAATTGGATGGTGCAGTGTCTGTTGCACTGGATGTCAGCGGTAGTCGCAATCCCGAAGGGGTGCTATCCATCTCCGTCGATGGCGGTGTAGATATTCAACAAGTGGCGCTTGCCTATGGTCAGTACGCATCCGGTATTGCATCGGCGAGTTTGGTTAGTAATGCCTCCCTGCAACTTAAAAACGGGCTCCAGGCATTCGATGCCATGAGTGATATTCAGCTCCGGAGTTTCAATGTCATCGACCGGGAGCAACAGTTGGAGCTGGCTTCCTTTGAGGCGCTTTCGCTGCAGAAGCTCCAGGTAGATCAGACACAGCGAGCGAGTCTGGCAGCATTGACACTGCAGCAGGTGAAAGCCTTCCAGCTACAAGTCGCCGAGCAGAGCCGGCTGCGCAATGGCAGACTGATGTTGCACTCCCTAATCTGGGACGGCAAACAGCGTTTGCATATCGGTGAGATTCGAGTGCGCGACCTGCAATATCAGCTTGAGCGAGATAATGAAGGGCGCTGGTTGCTCGCCAAAGCTGTCTCGACCGGGGCCACGTCAACCAGTGACGCCACAGAAGCAGGCCCCCCTCCCAAGCAAGCACCACCGTCAGGCTCGGAGGAGCAAATCCAGTTTGCAATCGACCGTCTCCAACTTGAGGGGGACAATTACGTGGTGTTGACAGATCGCAGTGTCAATCCCGCGTTTCAGGAAACCCTGTACCTGAAAAGCTTGCAGCTGTCCGACCTCGATAGCGCCAAACCGGATAGTCATACGGCATTGACCTTTAATGCTGCCTGGGGGGAGTTTACCACTATCGCTATTGACGGTTGGTTAGCGCCTTTTTCTGAGGGGGCAGACACCGGATTGAAAGGCGAGGTCTTGGCGCTGAGCCTGCCGCCGTTATCAGGCTACGCGGAGCAGGCCATCGGTTATCGTATCCCCAAGGGGCAGTTTGACCTGCGATTTGATATGCAGGTTAGCGACCAGATAATGAAAATGGGCAATGAGGTGACTCTTAGACGCTTTGACCTGGAGGTGGTTGACGACCATAAGAGCCAAAAGTTGTCCGATGATATGGGAGTTTCGCTGGGACTCGGACTGGACCTGATGCGCGACAGCGACGACAACATCCGCTTGCAGCTGCCACTTGCGGGCCGCCTGGACAACCCAGATGTGCGTCTCAATACTCTAATTGCCAAAGCGGTGGGCAAGGCGATTACCAAAAGCTCACTCAGCTACCTCCAATATGCCATGCAGCCCTACGGCGCGGTGTTGATGGCGGGCAATTTGCTGAGCAAACAGCTCTCGGCAGTGGAGTTTGAACCGGTCGCGTTTGAGGTGGGCAGCAGCGAATTGCCGGCGGCGCGGCACGCCTATCTGGACAAGCTCGCGGCACTGTTGACTGAACGCAAAGCGATAGCGTTGGATATCTGTGGTTTTGCTAATGGACAGGACAGGCAGTTGTTGCTGGCCCATCCCAAAACCGATGATCAGGTGCCGCCGGTAGCAAAGGATGTTGATCCACAGCTTACGCTGCTGGCCGAGCAACGCGCCGTGACGGTAAAGCGGTATTTACGGGAGAAACAGATCGCCAGCACCCGGTTGCTACTGTGTCAACCGGCAATTCGTGAAGATGCCATCACTGGAGTGACTCTATCCATGTAGAGAATCACACCCCACTGGTTATTTAATCGAACTCCCGTTACCGGCTGGGCCTGAACTGTCGCGCCTGTTGTTTGCCCGCATTGTTTGTTAAGTGGACGGTTGGCTCAACAACTGAGCTGCGCGCTGTGGTGCTACCCCCTGTGCAGCTAAGTCCTGTGAAGCTAAGTCCTGTGAAGCTAATTCCTGTGAAGCTAGGTCCTGTGAAGCTAGGTCCTCCTGTCAGTTCTCATTCTTTAGATTAATTTGAAAATCTATTGGCGGGTTTTTGCCGCTGCTTCGTATATACCAAAGTGGCAAAAGTTGCGGGCCTGCTCCGGAGCTAGATGGTCCAAATTGGCGCGGGGGATACCCATATTTGAAGTGTGGCTGAGGTGGCGCTGTTCAAGTTTTGAGCAGTACGCTGCGTGGCAGGCTTCAACAAGCGGCTTTTGGTTGCATGACTAACAACGGTTGACAAGAAAAAATAATAATACTCACACATCGCGTGAGGATTAATCACAGGAGCACATTATGTCTCACCATCATCTTGGCAAAAAGTCCCTTTTTAAGCTGGCCCTGCTGCCCGCCTGCATCAGTGCTATTACGCTGTCCGCGGCAACTGCGGCAGAGGTGGAGAAAAAGAAAGAGCTCAATCTGCCAGAATTAGAAGAAGTTGTGGTTACCGGTACCCGAAAAGAGGGGTTGTCCCCCACCGAGACCCTCTCCCCAATTGATGTGATCGGTGGCTCCGATCTGGGCGGGCAGGCATCCTTTAATCTGACTGACTCTCTCAGCAAGGTTGCCCCCTCCTTGAATACCCAGCGTTTCCCGATTGCAGATGGCACCGCGTTTGTGCGTCCCGTGACCCTGCGCAACCTGTCCCCAGACCATACCCTGGTGCTGGTGAATGGCACCCGACGTCACCGATCGGCGTTGGTGAACCTGCAGCTGGCGCCCCTGGGCACCGTTAACCAGGGCTCCCAAGGGGTGGACTTTTCCGCCTTCCCGTCAGCGGCCATCAAGCGCATCGAAGTGTTGCGCGACGGCGCCTCAGCCCAATACGGCTCGGACGCCATCGCCGGTGTGGTTAACCTGATCCTTAACGATGCCAGTGAAGGCTTTAATCTGTCCACCCAGTACGGCGAGTACAGCGAAGGTGACGGCGAGCGCTTTACGATCAGTGCCAACGCCGGTTTTGCCTTGGGTGACGACGGCTTTTTGAACGTGACTCTTGAGCATGCGGAATCCGATATCACCAGTCGAGGCAACCCGCGCCCGGATGCAGCGGCGATTGCGGATATCGTTGGCGCCGGGGCGGTGCCCTACGATGGCTACGGTCAGCGTTGGGGGGATCCCGATATTGAATCGCTGAAGTTCTTTGCCAATGCCGGTATTGATCTGAACGAAAACACCCAGCTCTACGGCCACGCCAGTTACATGGATAACGAAACCATTTCCGGTTTCTTCTACCGCGGGCCAGTGCTGCCGACGGCGGCGGATAATATCGACTATACACCGCGCCCCACCCTGATGACCGATGCCAACGAAGATGGTATTGCCGATGCGGCCAGTCAGTCACTGGTGGATGACATTATTGCCCAGGGGCTGAATCCCGCCGATTACCTCACCGCCGATCCCAGCAGTCCCAGTGGTTTTGCGTTGCTGAATCCCATCCATTCCCAGTTCCCCGGCGGTTACAGCCCGCTGTTTGGTGCCGATATCACAGACTACGCCGTGGTGTTTGGTGTAAAAGGCGATTATAACAGTGGACTGAGTTACGACATCCGCGTGCGTTCCGCCGAAAACGAGGTGGATTATGTGCTGGAAGACAGTATCAATCCCAGCCTCGGCGCCCTGTCGCCCACCACGTTTAATCCGGGTACCTTGACCCAGGAAGAAACCAGCTTTAACGCTGACTTTGTGAAAACCTGGGACGACTCACCCCTTAACCTTGGTTTCGGTTTCGAATGGCGCGACGAAACCTACAAGATTGGTGCCGGTGACTCGGCCTCCATCGCCGTTGGCCCCACCTTTGCCGAATTTGGTGTAGGCTCCGACGGCTTCCAGGGCTTCCCGGTTGAGTCTTCCGGTGCTTTTGAAAGTGAGAGTTACGCCGCGTACGTCGATGTGGAAGGTGACATTACTGAAAACCTGTCCGCCGCCGTTGCGCTGCGTTATGAGGATTTTGAAGAGTTCGGCAGCACACTGGACTGGAAAGTCTCCGGACGCCTGCAGGTCACTGAAGATTTCGCCGTGCGCGCCACCATGAACACCGGTTTCCGCGCCCCCACACCGGGCCAGGTCAACACACTGAATGTCACCACCACCTCTGACTCCAGCGGCAATTTGATTCCCAGCGGTACTTATCCGGTGAATCACCCCATCGCTCTGGCCCTGGGCTCCCAGGCGCTGGACCCGGAAGAGTCCACCAGCTTCAGTCTTGGCCTGGTTTACACCCCGGGTGAAAACACCACCATCACGCTCGATTACTACGATATCGAAATTGATGACCGTATTGCGCTGCAAAACTTCACCATCGGCACTGATGAACTGCAGCAATTGCTCGACGCCGGCATTCCCAGCGCCAACCAGTTGGTGGGCAGTAACGGCAACTTTTTTGTCAACGGTTTCACCTCGGAAGTATCAGGTATCGACCTGAACGTCCACTCCACCTTTGCCTTAAGTGAAGGTTATTTGGACGTGGACTTCCGCCACAACTACAACCAGCAGGAAGTTTCCAGCGTGGACCCCAGCACCATCAACCAGGGTAGGGTTTACGATCTGGAAAACCAGGTGCCGGAACACAGTTCTGTGCTGACACTGACCTACAATCGGGACATCTTCGAAGGTCTGGTACGGTTTAACCGCTACCACGACTGGTCCTCTACCGGCGGTCTGTTTGGTCCGGGTGATGCTTCCGATGCCTTCACCTATGACAGTGCGGTCCTGGTGGATCTGGAAGCTCGCTTTACCTTCGACGACAAGTACACCGTGGCCCTGGGCGGTGAAAACATCACCGATGAGTATCCGGGCAAAGAAGCGAACGGCGTGCTGCAATACTTGGGACAGCAGTATGCTGTGACCTCACCGTTTGGCTTTAATGGCGCCTTCTGGTACTTGCGCGCGTCTGCCAAGTTTTAACTCTGCTATAACCACCCTGCCTACGTATTGCTTTTGGCAGGGGATTTACGATAAAAAAGGGTGCACTGCGCCCTTTTTTTATTTAGGTCTAGTGTCTTGCAAAAGGAGAGGAGGCCATATACGGACATATATAGACGCCCTACACATCAGTCGCTAATGGCACCTCTACAAGCGGCACGGTGTCAAGTTGTGACCTGACCTGGAGCGGCACGGTCGGGGACACTTCCACCAAACGAAAGCACCACCACAAATTCACTCCGTAACACGGAAAATCATACGATCGGAGTAACCTGCGACAGGTGCCTCGGCAGAGGGGAGTGGAGCCCATCGAAGGGGACGGAGTCATTTTTTCACAAAAGACGTGAAAAAAAGCCGCCGTCCCCGACCGTGCCGCTCCAGGTCAGGCCACCTTTGAGCATCGTGCGCTCCAGGAAGTGCCACTAGCAACCGGTGTAAGGGGACACATGGTATGAGATATCCGGTGATAGGCGGTTAGGTGCGGGGATTCGTGGTGAAAGCCCCGTGATTAAAGGGCTTCAGGGCAATTCGCCTATCTAGGGGCCTGCAAATTATGAATTGCGACAAAAACCGCTAAGGCGGCACCTGGCCATATAGTTTGCGACACCTTGCGGCAATTAATATATTGGAAAATATAAATACGACCTGACTATAAATTAATCAGTCAGACTTATTTTATCGATTATTAATGCTCTCGGCCTGACCAGACAACTCGACCCTGGACGTGCAGATCCTGGAGCTGGTTTGGTTTTACCTCCATAGGGCTATACTCCTTGTTTGCGCTAATCAGGCGTATAGACCCGTCTATTCCCCGCTGGATGCGCTTGGCAAACAAGTGGTCATTTAGATTGATCACATAAATACAGCCCTCATCAAGGCGGGTATCTGCCGTGTTTACCAGCATGGCCGCCCCGTCCTGGATCTCTGGTTCCATGCTGTCCCCTTTGGCGTATACAACGCGCAGATCTTTGGCTGTAAGCCTCCGGCTGGCAAGGTATTGGCGTTGAAAGGCCAGAGTGCCTTTAGATTGCTCAACCCCGTTTGTAGCGCCATGGCCTGCGCTTACCTCTATATCTAAGATCGGTATTTCTACCTTATCCGATGTTGGCGTAGTCCTCCTGGGCTGCGTTGAGCTTTCCTTTCCCGTGGCAACCCAGTCTAGGGGCTTATCAGCGGCTATGGCCAATTTGGCAACCGCCTCAAATGGTGGCTGCACTTCTTCGCGGATATAGCGCTGCAAGGAGTCTGTGGAAACGCCGGCTATGGATGCCGCATTTTTTCTAGTCCCAAGAATTTCGCAAATCTCAGATATTCTAGTTCCGATTCCGTCTGCAAGAATCGGAACTGGAGATGCGCTAGTTTTCTTGTGTTCCGTTTCTTTAATTTTCTTTTTCATATCAATAAGTTAGCTGTTGTGCCCGCAAAAGTGCCGACCAAAAAGAATCGGAACTAGAATATATGCTTTGCTAAACTAGAATATCTGCGTTATCTTTGCTGTCATAGTCACCCCAAACACCAACCGCCAAGCAGGTGAATTTATGGAACTAGACAGCAAAACCAAGGCGCTACTTCACGATCCCGAGAAGCGCTGGGCCTGGATTCGTTATCAACTCAACTTACAGGGCATCACCATCCGGCACATCGCCCTTTGCAACGGCGTAAAACCGCAAACCGTTGCCAGGGCACGGCACCAGCCCTACCCCAAAATGGAAAAAGCCCTTGCCGATGCGCTCGATCTCACACCCCAAGAGCTTTTTCCCGACCGCTACGGCGAGGACGGCCTTCCGGCCCGCTTGTTTCCCGGTCGCAGTGTGTACTGTCAAGTAAGCAAGCATACAGGGCAAGACCCGAGCTGCAAAGTTGCGGTGGGCTGAGATCGGCGAGTTTGAGGAAATTTGTGGCATGGCGTTTCTCCTTGTGTGTTTTTTGAGCTTAGGCGCCAGTTGAGCCGTGGCATAGAGGCATTAAAAGAGAATGTTTAGAAGAACAAAAAACAACCAGGCAGGAGTGGGGGCACAGTGAAGCGTCGGATTCAGTGGTCAAAAATCAATCCCAAAAACATGTGTCACGCGATTGAGCTTTGCGTGAAATATGCCCAGGACAAAAGAAACCTGAGTGTGGAGCGGATCGCCGATCTCATGGGGCTTGAATGTCACCGAACGCTCTATAAGTGGATTGCGGAGGGGCGCATTCCGGCGATCAAAATTCTCGCGTTTGAGCATGCGTGTGGGATTCACTTTATCACCCAGTACCAGGCCCACAGTTCGGGCATGTTGTTGATCCCTATCCCCACCGGTCGCCTGGCGGAGCACAAGGAAATCAACGAGTTGAGCCTGTTTATGAGTGAAACGGTGCAGCTGTTGTATCGCCATCAGGAGGGGACGACAAGCGCCGAGGACACCGTGGGGGCACTGACAAAGTTAATGGAGAGTCTCGCTTATCAGCGAGGCAATGTGGAAAAAGAACAGCAACCCGAGCTGGAGCTATGAGCAACATGAACGACGTGCTGCGCAATTGCCAACAAATGCAACGTTATGCTGAGCCGTTCCGTCTTGAGCAGCATTTAGGAGGTGGCCTGTGAAGGAGTGGTATAGCGCGGCAGAGCTGGCTGGTTTGCCGGAAATGCCAGGCACAGAAAGGGGCGTGAAAAAAGCCGCCGTTCGCGAGGCGTGGGGCAGCCGAAAGAGGAAGCGGGGAAAAGGCGTTGAGTACTGTATCAGCAGCCTGCCCGCTGCCACTCAGGCTGCGCTTGTGAAACCGCTGCAATCGGCACAGGCGCCTGCCAAACCCGCAGCGGTTGTCAACACCAGCGAATCCCTCTGGTTGCGCTACGAGCAGGCCCCGGGCTCCATGAAAGCCGAAGCCCAGCGCCGCCTGCAGGCGTTGCAGCTTTGTCAACGTTTGATAGAGCTGGGCAGCGCAAAGAGCGTTGTGGTCAACCAGGTGGCGGAGGAGTATGCCACCAACCGGGCCACGCTTTATCGCTGGGAGAAGGCGGTCAAGGCTTACCATGCGAGCGATTGGCTGGCGGTGCTGGTGCCCCGTTACACCGGGCGCACCAAGGGCGCTGATTGCACCCCGGCAGCCTGGGAATTTTTTAAAGCCGACTTTTTACGCCCGGAAAAACCGACTTTAACGGCCTGTTACGAGCGCTTAAAACGCGCGGCCCAGGAGCACGGCTGGGAGATCCCGGCAGCGCGCACGATCAACCGCTGGTCCCAGGAGCGCATCCCGCTCACGGTGACTATTTTAAAGCGTGAAGGTGAGCATGCCCTGATGCGTCGCTACCCCTCACTGGAGCGGTCGGTGCGTGATCTGCATGCGCTGCAATGGATCAACGGCGACGGCTATCAACACAACGTCTTTGTGCGCTGGCCCAATGGCGAGATCGCGCGGCCGAAGACCTGGTTCTGGCAGGACATCTACAGCCGCAAAGTTCTGGCCTATCGGGTGGATACCACTGAGCACACCGACCAGATTCGCCTCTCCTTCGGCGACCTGGTGGAGCAGTATGGCATCCCGGAGCACGTCACCATCGACAACACCCGCGCAGCGGCCAACAAGTGGATGACCGGCGGTGTCGCCAACCGCTACCGCTTTAAGGTGAAAGACGACGATCCCTTGGGTCTCTTCCCCTCCCTCGGCATTCAGATTCACTGGACCAGTGTGATCGCGGGCAAGGGCCACGGCCAGGCCAAACCCATCGAGCGCACCTTTGGCGTCGGCGGCCTGGGCGAGTACGTGGACAAACACCCGGCCTTCGCCGGCGCCTACACCGGTGAGAATCCCATGGCCAAGCCTGACAACTACGGCGATAAAGCCGTTCCGTTGGAGGAGTTTCTGCAGCGTTTGAATGAGGAAATTGTGGAATGGAATGCGCGGACAGCGCGCCGCACCGAGATCTGCGCGGGCAAACGGAGCTTTGATGAGGCCTTTAACCACAGCTATGCGGCCGCCCCCATCCGCAAGGCCACCGCCGAGCAGCGCCGCCTATGGCTGCTGAGCGCGGAGGCGGTGACCGTGAAAAACGACGGCACCTTTACGCTGGAGGCCGGCGCCAAGGTCGGCGGCGGCCGCAACCGCTACTACGCCCCAGAGCTGCAAGCCCTGGGCGAGGCGCGGCAAAAGATCATTGTGCGCTTCGATCCGGCCAGCCTGCATGAATCCATGCACTGCTACACCTTGGATAACCGTTACATTGCCGAGGCGCTGATTATGGATAGCGCGGGCTTTGGCGATACCCATACCAGCCGTGTGTATAACCGTACTCGTAAACAATTTATCAAAGCCCAGAAAGAGGCGGCCAAGGCGGAGGTGTCCATGACGACGCTGGAAGTCGCCGCACAGTTGCCGGCGCCGAGCCTGCCCGATCCGGTAAGCAATAAAGTGTCCCGTATCGGCGGCCACGCGCAGCAGATAGAGCCGCCAGCCCCGAAACCGGCCGAACCCAGTGCGGCCGTTGTTGAAGCGCAAGCGCGTGCCGAGCAGCAACTGGCAGAGATCTTAACCCTAAATCAGCAACCCAAGCTGGAGGAGGAAACCGACGAGCAACGCTACCACAAATGGCTGGCATTGGATGAGCGTGTCCAAGCCGGACAGCAGTTGGAGGGCCGGGAGGCCATCTTCTACGACACGTTCCAGGACACACCACAATTCAAGACGTACAAGGATTTGGCGGCCATGGGCCTGTTGCAGCAGGCCTAAGCTGTGATGCCGCCGGGAACACCCGCTACAGCAATAGCGGATATAACCAAAACAACGAGGAACCATTATGAGTGACACTCTTGCCATCGGCAATACCGTCGCACCCATACAAACCGTTGTGCGTTGCATGACGGCCCTTAATCAGGCCATGAACCGCGCCGAGCACCTGCCGGGCATTGTCTCGCTGTACGGCCCGAGCGGTGTTGGCAAGTCCATTGCGGCGGCCTTCACCGCCAATAGCACTAACGCGTACTACGTGGAGATGCGCAGCGCCTGGACGAAAAAGAAATTTCTGCAGGCGATCCTTAAGGAAATGGGCATCAAGCCAGAGCTGGTGATCAGCGATATGTTGGACCAGATCTGCGAGCAGCTGGCGCTATCGCAACGGCCGTTGATTGTCGACGAAGCCGACTATGCCGTTGAGAAAAACATGTTGGATCTGATCCGCGATATCTATGAGGGCTCCAGCACGGCGATCCTGTTGATCGGTGAAGAGCACTTGAGCACCAAGATCCTGCGTAAATCCGAGCGTTTCCACAACCGCATGCTGCACTGGGCGAAGGCCGAGCCGGCCAGCCACGCCGATGCCAAGGTCCTGCGCGACTTCTATGGCAAACGCTCCGGCGTGTTGGTAGAGGATGATTTGGTCGAGCACATCCGCCAATACATCAAGGGCTGTGTACGCCGGCTGTGCGTCAATATGGAGCTAGTGCACCAGGAGGCCAAGCGCCAGGGCCTCACCACGATCAATCGGGAACAGTGGGGCAATCGCGAGTTGTACAGCGGCGCTCCTCACGTGGGGGGACGCTAAATGAGCAACATCGTCCCTATGCCCGGTCGCCAGCGCGGCAAGAAACCCGTGGATCTGGTGGCGGCTTCCGGCTACCAAACACCACAGGATTGCGTGTGGGAAGCCATTCGGGAATTGAAGACGTTTAACCAGGTGGAACTGGAGCTGTGGCTGGTGCAGCAGAAGAAAAGCGGAATCAATTCCAAGACCATTAAAAGCTTTCTTAAGCGGCTGTTAAAAGGCGGCTACATCACTTTGACGGAGGTGGTGAAGTATCGCGGCAATGCCAAAACCCACAACTATGTGCTGTCGAAGGATGTTGGCGTACACGCCCCCCGTTTAACCAAAGAGGGCACTGTGTCCCTGCAAGGGCGTGGCCGCGAAAACCTCTGGCGCGCCATGAAGGTGCTGAACAGTTTTGATTTCCGGGAGTTGGCCCAGGCGGCCAGTACCGAGGAAGTGAGCGTCAAGCCGATGGAGGCCAAAGACTACATTCGCCACCTCAAGGGAGCGGGTTATCTGCTGCAGCTCCAGGCCCATGATCGCAGAGCGCGGACACCGGCGCGCTATCGGTTGTTACCACGGCGCAATACCGGCCCACGGCCGCCGATGGTGCAGCGGGTTAAGCAGGTCTTTGACCCGAACCTCAATCAGGTAATGGGTGTCGAACAGGGAGGCGAGCAGTGATGGAGACAATCGCCGTGGAAACGCCGCGCTGGCTGCTGGAGCTGCGCAACCAGTGCCGAAAAAAGCCCCAAACCAAGGTGGCGGCAGAGCTGGGCTATTCGCCGGCCACCGTGAACCAGGTCTTGGCCGGCAAGTATAAGGGCAGCCTGGCTCGGGTGGCGGAGACCGTCTGCAGTGTTTATCTGGGGGAAACCGTGATCTGCCCGGTGATGGGGGAGCTGGAAAAGCATCGTTGCCGCCAGTTTCAAAAGGAGCCTTTTGCAGCCACCAATCCGGTGCGGGTGCGGCGCTACCGCGCCTGCCGCATGGGCTGCCCGAACAGTCAACTACAGGAGTGACACCATGAGTGAGTACTACAGACGCACCGCGAACAAACCGGAGAAAAACGTCAATCGACAAAACCTCCACATCTCGCTGGCCTACGAGATGGCCAATTTTGCGCTGCTTGAACTGATGAAGATGGGCATCACGGTGATCAAGGTCACTATCGAAGGGCGCAACCCGGCTATCGAAGTCATGCCCAGCAAAGCTTGCCAGGCGCTGGATGGTCACGTCCACGCTACCATCAACCGGCCTGGGAGGCGCACGGTTATCAAGCGCGCCTATCTCAATCACTGCCTGGTGCAGTGGGAAACCCGCAATCTGCACTGAGGAGACAGCTAGATGAACGAACAAACAATACCTGCCGGGTTTATGCAAGACAGCCAGGGCCGCCTGGTGCCGGAGAACATGGTCAAGCCGATTGATCGCCAGCGCGATGAAATCGTGACAGAGATTGTCGTTAAAGCAATGGCGCTGCAGCAGCAGATCAAGGCCTTTAAGACTGACTGCCTGGGGGATCTGCAGGCGTTCATTGATCTGAGCGCGGAGCAGTACGACACCCAACTGGGTGGCATCAAGGGCAATGTCACCCTGACCACCTACGACGGCCAATACAAAATCGTGCGCTCCATTGCCGAATATCTCAGCTTTGACGAGCGCCTGCAGGTGGCCAAAGAGCTGATCGACAAATGCATTCACCGCTGGTCCGAAGGGGCGCGCTCGGAGATCCGGGTGCTGGTACAGGATGCCTTTCAGACCGACCGCCAGGGCAAGATCAGCACTTCCCGCGTGTTGGGCCTCAAGCGCCTGGATATCCAGGACGAGGAGTGGCAACAGGCCATGCAGGCGATATCGGATTCTATCCAGGTGACCGGCAGCAAGACCTACGTGCGTCTGTACAAGCGCATTGGTCAGAGCGATCAGTGGCAGCCGATCCCCCTGGATATCGCGGCACTGTAGGAGGTAGGCACATGTCACACGGAACTCACCGGGCCAACTATGGCTATATCCAGTGGACCAACGGCGAGGCCAGGCGCTGTATCCGCGCCCTGAGCGACAGGGGCTGCATCGTGCAGCGGGTGGACTTGGCCGGCGGTCGACCGGCCATCCGCATCAAGCCGGATGTGGCCAGCCGACAGTTTGATAAGGCCACACCGGTCCGACGCGGCGAAATATTGTATGCCGAGGTACCGCTCTGCGGCTGCACGGTGTATTGGGAAATCAAGGAGCACTAACCATGCCAAGCAGCTTTTCACAAAACGCCCCCTATTTTCAGTGGGTGAACAATGTGCACAACTGCCTGCTGGCGTTGAGTGGCCTGGGGGCCGAAGTGGAGCGTGTCCAGGTCAAGCCCGGCGGAGTATTGATCCAGGTGCGCGAGGGTTGGCACGGCGCCGAACAGGCCCTGCCCAGCCATGTGGAGCTGGGCGGTACCCAGTACCAGCAAGTGAATATGGACGGCTGCCGGGTCGTCTGGGAGGTGTCCAATGCGTAAGCAGCTAATCGCCAAAATCCATATCGCCAAGAAAGAGCTGGTCCTGGATGACGAGACCTACCGGCAGGCCCTACAGGGGGTGACCGGCAAGGCCAGCTGTGCCGGCATGTCCAACGCCGAGCTGGAGCGGGTGTTGGCCCACTTCAAGCAGTTGGGTTGGCGGCCGTCCCGAGCCGCTGGCCGCCGATACAGCCCCAAATCCCGAGATCGCCAGACGCATGACCAAGTGGATGTGATCCGGGCGATCTGGATCGACATGTACCAAGCTGGGGCCATCGACAATGGCTCCGAGGCGGCACTGGACGTCTGGGTCAAACGTACCACCAGCCGGCTCAACAAGGGCGCGGGCGTGGCCAGGACGGAGTGGTTGCGGGGCAACCATCATAGGCTCGCCACCAAAGTCCTGGAGAGCTTGAAGCAGTGGCAGGCCCGTATTCAGGTCCAGTGGAAAAACGAGGACTTGCGCCGCATCTCCCAGGAGCAACAGCGCACCGATCAGCACCAAACGGTGGTCATCCGGCAGCTGCTGGAAGCTGGCGGTATTTTCTGGTGGCCGCTGTTTGGGGAACTGGGTATCGAATACCAGGAGGGCTATTGCCGTGACCGCCGACAACTACTCTGAGGAGCAGCTGGATATCCTGGGGAGCGACAGCTACACCGAGTCGCTGCTGTCGCACCTGGATGAGGTGCCGGCGGAGGAGATCCGCAGCCATTGGCCGCAGGACGCGGCCGCGCTGCTGGATATCTTCACGGCCCGTCTGACCTCCAGCGGGGCTGAGCCTGAAGTGGCGGTCAAACAGGCCATCAAGCTGCTGGCCGACGCCGCCGAGTACGGCGGGGGCCGCAACTGGTATCTACCCACCAAGGAAAGCTTGCTGCAACAGCTGCGGGACCAGCAAATCTACCGGGACAGCCGCAAGATGCAGGTGCGCGACCTGGTGAAGAAGTACAAGCTCAGCGAACCCCATATCTACCGCATTATCAAGCGTCAACAAAGTCTCTTCATCAAACGCCGTCAGGGCGATCTTTTTTAACCAGGGCTCTTGTATTAAGAGCCTTTTTCGCGTCAAAACAAACCTTTGTTTGATAAATGAACACTGGTGTGTTGACCGGCTATCTAAAATGCTCGGTCTCGTGGGCGATTGATGTGATTGGCCGATTTACCAATTCTGGGTTTGATAAATAAGCTTCGGCTTACAGATACCTAAGTTAATTGGTGGTTGGTCATAAAATAAGCGGCCACAGTCATCTATATAAAAAATGTTTAATATACGATTTAATAGTGCCACTACATATTGATTTAGGTTGTTGAATATTGGTAATTCCAGTATATATTTTACTCATGCCAAACAGTTTGCAGCTCTACTCAACCTAGCTTTGCTTGGAAGGTAAAAAATGAAGCGTTCAGAATTAAAAGGAATAAAAGTTAAAAATAGTTACGATAAGGATTCCTTAGAATCAGTGATATCTAAAGTGTATGCTGAAAATACCTTATTGTTTATTGGTGCAGGTTTCTCTCTAGGAAGTAAAGATCAAACAGAGGAATCTGTACTGCTAGCCAAAGATCTATCAATAAAAATATGTAAGCTAGGTGATTTTGACGAGGATGAAGATCTGGCGTACTCTGCAGATTACTATCTTAAATACCATGACGCTAGTGCGCTGATCGGATTGCTGAAAAATTGTTTTACTGTCAAAGATGTGTCTCCATCCCACGAAAAAATTGCGCGAGTAAACTGGCGTCGAGTCTACACTACAAACTATGATAATTGCTTTGAGTTAGCCTCGGGTAAGGTTGGAAAAGTTATATCGCCAATTACGCTTGAGGACAGTCCAGCTAAATACTTCCGTAGTCGGGATATATGCATACATATCAATGGGGCAATTCAGCTCCTTGATAATGAATCTCTAGAAAAATCGTTCAAATTAACTGAATCATCCTATACGAACTCTGATGCATTTTCAGATTCTTCATGGGCATATCGCTTCAAAAAAGACCTGGAGGTTTGTAGTCAGATTATATTTGTCGGTTACTCACTATATGATATGGAGATTAAGCGGCTACTAATAAGCAATGAAGCCATAAAAGGAAAAACATTTTTTGTTACTAGGGAAAATGTTTCAAATAAGGAACATCATAGGATTTCCTCGTTCGGCGAGGTTTTTCCTATTGGTATAAATAAATTTGCAGAGCTTATAGAGAAAAATAAGCCAAAAGAACTACCTAAAGGTATTGATTATCTGTCCTCCCTGCAGAGAGAAGAGATAAAGTATGAGGCGGAGTTTAGCGATTCTGATGTAAGAGATTTTTTGCTTCGAGGGAAATTAAATTCCGATTACATTGCGTCATCTTTGACGTCGGATAATGACACTTATGCAATCAGAAGAAAACAGATTTCTGAGTCATTGGATATTTTTAATTCAACTAATATCATTGTTATCCACGGTGCTTTGGCAAACGGTAAAAGTGTTTTAGCGAGGCAAATCGCATCGCAACTTCTTCTTGAAGGTAAGCTTGTGTATACAGTTAAAGATGAAGAGGCTGATTATGAGGCTGATATAGAAGCTTTAGCCAATCTAAATCAAAAGGTGTATTTACTAATAGATGACTTTGAGCGGAGCCTAGATGTCGTCAGGTATTTTTCCTCCTGTTTGGCAGATAATGGTAAGATGATACTAACAGAGCGCCCTCATCGTTATAGACGTGCAATGACGAAATTGACTGAGTACGGTTTAAGTTGCTATTGCATAAATGTTGACTATCTGCATGAAACCGAAGTTAAAGAACTGGCTAATATTTTGTCTAACACAGGTTTGTGGGGCGATCTTGGGGGCGATAGCTGCGACAGGCAAATTCGATACCTAACCGAGAGATGTGAGTCGCAAATATCGATAGTATTATTGAATTTATTAAAATCTTCCCATGTGTTGAGTAGGTTTCAGTCCGCATTCTCAGAGATTCTAAAATATCCAGAAACAAAAAAAGCGGTTTATGCGATCTGCCTCATACAACACATTTATCCTTCGGCATGTAAAAAAAGTTTCATCTCAGACATTGCAGACTCCAATCATGTATATAGTAAGGATTTCGATGACCGTGTTCTCGGATCGGGACTTTTTGAATTTAGAGGTGATAGCTTAGTTACTCGTTCTTCTATTTTTGGCACATTTATTTTGAGTAGCCTTTATAGGGCAAGTTATTCAATAGATCAAATGGTCAGAATTGTTGAAATGCTGCAGCGGAGAAAGTCAACTAGAACTGTTGAAGAAAGCGAGATTTATCGGAGTATTATGACCTTTGGTACTTTGTCTGCAATACTGCCAGACGATAATAAATCGAATTCCTATATGCAGTTTTATGAAAAAGTTAAGTCTGCAGTTCCATCTGTTACCTACAATCCTCACTACTGGTTGCAATATGCAATGGCCGTAATGAGTGACGACAATCTGTCGGATGCGGAAATTATTCTTAAGACTGCTTATTCTAAAGCTGAAAATAATCCCGATTACGATACAACTTATATTGATAACCAGTTCGCAAGGCTTAATCTTAAGAAGGCGATTTCAGAAAAAGAACAAAGTATAAGTATTGAGTACTTCATGGAAGCACATAGAATTCTAAGAAGAGAAAGAAATGATATCTACAAATTTAGGCAGGCCGGATTGTATTTGCCTTATTATGATGAGATGTACAAAAATCTTTCGAGAAAAAATAAAGTAAATTTTGAACACGCATTAAAGGAAATTACAGAAGATTTTAAAAGGTTTGTTGAGACGGAGTACCCTTACGGTATCATTCCTCCTTTTCAGGAGAAAATTCTAAGTGATTTTGAGGGTGCTATTGACGAAATAAAAAATAATAGAGGTGAGTAAGAAATTATCCCTGTATTGGGTGTTTGTGATGATTTTCTGTCAGGCTGCTAACTTTTTTAGAGCGGTAGGGGTGTGCTGATTTTCTCTACTTTGCTGTGCTTTTTTATTTGGCTGTCGGATAGTATTGAAAACGTCTAGCAATGTAATTATAGGCGTGATGTATTTCGTTAAAGCTAGGTGGAAGTATAGATGAATGAAGAGTTTAACCCAGTTGAAGTTTGGATGTATTACGGCTTGTCAGATCTTTATTTTGGTTGGAAAAATCAGGAGTATAGCATTCATCGTTACGGGACCTTCTTTTATATAATGGCTGCCGAAAAGCATTTAAAGTCGGTTTTGATATGCTCCAATGCGAAGGAGTACGAAGGGAAAGGCTCTGTCGACGAAAAGAAGCTTGCCGTGGAAAAGATAGCTAAAGGATATTCGCATAATTTTAAGAAAATGATCAATGATGTTGGTTCGATATATTATAAAGAGATGCATAAAAGGTTTGTCGACGATAGTCATCTAGGCTTCGAGTCAGAAATAATAATTAAGGCTATGGTTGAAGGCTATATGGAAACTCGATACCCAAGTCTGAAAACTACCTCAAGGCATTTCCCAGTGAAGAGTCACCCTAATGTTTACCATGATCCCTTGGGGTCATCGTTTTTTACTGAGTTTGTCGAAAGATTGTGCATTCAATGCTGGAGTTGTTTGGTGAAAAAAGGATTAAATGCAGCAGAAGTCCTCTCAAGGGTTAGGGTGAGGTTTTCTAATAATGAAGATTTTGGTCGATTCGAAAGCTTATATTTTGAGAGATTGAATGTATAGCCTTAGCAATTACATGCATTAAAAATCTTCCGCACTACAATTGAAAGTGATGTAGAGAGCTTAGTGAAAAGGGGTGGCCTTTTCAGCTGCTTTAGATTTTTCGACATAAGATAATCCAGCTTTCCATAAAGCCTCAGTACGCTGGGGCTATGAAAACACATCCCTACTCCAAAGTCTTTGAAGCCGCCTTTCGGCACCTGCTGGAGCTTGAAGGTGGCTATTCTGATGACCCCGATGATCGCGGTGGCCAAACCAAATACGGTATCTCCAAGCGAGCCCACCCCGATGTCGACATTCCCAACCTAACTCTTGGGCAAGCCAAAGCCATTTATTGGCAATCCTATTGGTGCGCCAATCACTGCGACAAACTATCAGAGCCGTTGGCCTTGGCGCTGTTTGACGGCGTGGTCAATCACCGGGCCAAGGTTGCCCGCAAATTGCTGCAGCTTGCATTGAGCGTCAATCCCGACGGCATCTTGGGGCCGGTGACATTATCCACTGCTGCTAGTGCGGATTGCAAACGGGTAATCGCCCGTTACTTTGCCGGCCGCGCAAACCTCTACCGGGAAATTATTGCCGCCAACAGCAGTCAGGCAAAGTTCGCTTACGGCTGGTTTAAGCGCCTTTTTAAAGTTCAGCAATACATCCTGGAGGAATGCTGGCCATGGCACCCTTAGTGCAATTGTTATTGAGTGCCGGGCCAACTGTCATTCGTTTAATTGGGGAGCGGTTTGGCGATAAAGGCAAAGATGTGGCCCACAAGGTGGCAACGGTGGTGGAAGCCGTCCAGGGTAAGCCGCCGACAGAGGCCGCCGGAGATATTAATACCGCTGTGCAGGGTATGAGCCCGGATGAAATGGTCGTATTCAGTCAGATGCAGATTGAGCTAGCGCGCATCGCAGCAGAAAGGGAAAAGCAGGCCCTGGATCACGAGCTGGGGATGTACACCCAGGAGCAGCAAACCCACCGCACTGAAGCGACCGAGGGTACCGACTTTGTCAAAGAAACCCGCCCGCGCATTGCCAGGCAGTCGGCGGCAGCCTGTTTTATTTATGTGTTGGTGTTTGAACTGATCGAAGCTATTGGCAAGTTGGTGGATAAAACCATTGCTGGCGCCGACTGGGAAATTGCCACCGCCTTGCTGGCCCCCTGTTTGGGCTACATGGGGATGCGTACCCTGGACGCCTTCAGCAAATGGAAAACAGCCCCCGCCGATTTACTACATAAGATAGAGGGACGCCGTTGATGGATCAGTTAGACAGAGCCAAACAGATTGAGATGCGGCAGCGTCAACAGGCGCTGGAATCGCAACGCGCCAAGGCGCGTGAAACAGAAGCTCCCGATGAGGTCGGCGGTGTACGCTACTGCCTAGATTGCGGCGATGCCATTCCCAAAGCGCGACTGACCGCGCGGCCGGAATCCGTACGCTGCGTGGAGTGTAAAGGTTTCACGGAAAAGCGAGGGGCGCACTATGCCTGAAACGGATTACAAGGCTCTGACGTTTTACCTGCATGTATTCGAGTTTATCTGCATTGGTGTGGTTGGCGTATACACCTGGCTGGTAAATCGCCACAAGGCCAACGCCGATGCGATCGGCGATTTGGGTAAGGCCCTGCGCACGGAAATGAACGAGCTGGATGACAGGGTGATCCGTGTGGAAAAAAGCATTGAGCACCTGCCCACCCACAAGGATATCGAGCAGCTCAATCGCCGGATTGACGATGTGGCCCAGGAAGTGCGCAAACTGGAGGGCACGCTGGTACAGGTCAATAACAGCGTGCAGATGATTCACCAACACCTACTGAACGCCAAGGAACCCTCATGAGCTACCGTGATATTTTGGATGAAAATCAGCGCTTGTGTATTTTGCTGGCACTTGAAGAGATGCCGGTCTACCAGGCCAACGACAGCATCTTGCACACGGTGCTGGAGCGTTACGGCCACAGTCTGAGCCGTGACCAGGTGCGCACTCATATCAGCTGGCTGCAAGAACAGGGGTTGCTGACTGTGGACATGGTGAGCCGTACCCAAGTAGCCACCCTGACCGGGCGCGGCATTGATGTGGCCCGAGGGCGCGCTTTCCTGCCCGGCGTCAAGCGCCCCGAACCGAAGGGGTAATGGTGATGACCGAACGCCGCACCCGAGGGCGACAGTCCAAAATCATGCAGTTGCCGGATCATATCAAGGCGCAGCTAGATGCCATGTTGCGCGAGGGCTATCCGCAGACAGCGATCCTGGCACATATCAACGTGCGACTGGAAAATGAAGGCGTTGAACCGGTCTCTTACAGCAGCCTCAACCGCTACAGCACCAACATGGAGAGCATCGGTCGGGAAATTCGCGAGATGCGCGAAGTGGCCGATGTATGGGTGGCACAGCTGGGCAGCAAACCCACCGGCGAGATGAGCAAGCTGCTGGTGGAAATGTTGCGCGGGCAGGTCTTCAAGTTGATGACCGAAACCTTCAACGACCCGGAAAGCGTGATTGATCCCGGCATGGTAAAGGATTTGGCGCTGGGCATTCAGCGCTTGGAAAATGCCGCGCTCAGCAGCCACAAGCGAGAAAAAGAGATCCGCAAAGCCTTTGCCGAGGAGGCAGCCAAAGAGGTGGAAGCGGCGGCGGTTTCTCAGGGCCTCACCCAGGAAGGCGTCAAAGCCATTAAAGAACAGATCCTGGGTATTGCGTAGTGAGCGCCATGACCACTATCACCGAAACCCCGCTGGGTGCCATTGCCGAGGGTAACTATCAAACCTTAAAAGCCTTTGATAGTACCGAGGTTCTGTTGGGGTATCAAAAGCGCTGGATCGCCGACGAGTCGCCGCTCAAGATCGCGGAAAAGTCGCGCCGGACCGGTTTGACCTGGGCGGAAGCGGCCGACGCCACCCTGTGCGCGGCCACCGCCAAAAGCGAGGGCGGCTGCAACCACTTCTATGTCGGCTCCAACAAGGAAATGGCGCGGGAGTTTATCGAAGCGGCCGCCATGTGGGCCAAAGCGTTCGATAAGGCGGCCGGTGATATTCGGGAAGAGATCTTTGTGGACGATGGCCAGGAAGGCCGCGAGATCCTGACCTTTGTCGTTTACTTTGCTAGCGGCTTTAAGATTCAGGCGCTCAGTTCCAACCCGGCCAACCTGCGCGGTATGCAGGGCAACGTCACCATCGATGAGGCCGCTTTTCACGACCGTTTGGCGGAAGTGCTCAAGGCGGCCCTGGCGCTGACCATGTGGGGTTCGCGGGTGCGTTTAATCTCCACCCACAACGGCGCTGACAACCTGTTTAATGAATTAATCCAGGACAGCCGTGCCGGTAAGAAGCGCTACAGCGTGCACCGCATTACCCTGGATGAAGCCTGCACCGAGGGACTGTATCAGCGGATCTGCCAGGTCACTCGTCATCCGTGGAGCCAGCAGGCGGAGGACGACTGGAAGACGAACCTGCTGCGCGATACCGCCACCGAAGAGGACGCCCTGGAGGAATATTACTGCGTGCCCAAGCAGGGTGGCGGTGCCTACCTGTCCCGCGCGCTGATTGAGTCGCGCATGGAGCCGGCACCGGTGGTGCGCTTTACCGGCACTGAGGCCTTTAACCGTCAGAGCAAGGCCCAGCGTCGGGCGGAGATGAAAGCGTGGCTGGAAGCGCATATCCAGCCGCTGCTGGAACAGTTGAACCCAAATGAGGATCATGTCTTTGGTGAGGACTTTGCTCGTACCGGAGATTTGACCGTGCTGGCCCCCGCTGCCATCAAGCCGGATCTACGCCGCGTGGTGCCCTTTATGGTCGAGCTGCAGAACGTGCCCTTCAACCAACAGAAACAGGTGATTTATTACATCCTGGATGGCATGCCCCGCTTCCGCTTTGCAGCGTTTGATGCGCGGGGCAACGGCCAGAACCTGGCCGAGGACACCGCCGACGATTACGGTACCCAACGGATTGAGCAAGTGATGCTCTCACAGAGCTGGTATCTGCAGAACATGCCGCACCTCAAGGCGGCCTTTGAGGACGACACCATCACCATCCCCCGCGACAGCGAGATTGTGGACGATCTGCGGGCGGTACAGGTGATTAAAGGCATCCCCAAGGTGCCCGAGGGCAACACCGGCAACAGCCAGAAGCAGCGCCACGGGGACGCGGCGATAGCCCTGGCCATGATGTATTACGCCTCGCTCCAGGACGGCTACGAAATTGACTATACCGCTGCCCCGCTGACCAAGAGCCGCTGGGATGGCAGCAGCGATGACGACGATGACATGACTGACTATGGAGGTAAGCGCGGATGGTAGACAGCCGCATCGTGGATCAGTATGGCCAGCCCTTACGCCTGGCCGACATTGACCAGATCCAAACCGAAGAGGCCCGCCTGGGCTTTTTGTCGAAAGAGTTCGGCGAACACCCCACCCGTGGACTGACCCCGAACAAGCTGGCGCGCATTCTGGACGATGCCGAACGCGGCAACTTGGTGGCGCAGTGTGAGCTGTTCGAGGACATCGAGGAGAAGGACGGCCATGTCTTTTCGGAGATGGCCAAGCGCAAACGCGCACTGCTGGGTGTGGATTGGCGGATTGATCCGCCGCCCAACGCCACACCGGCGGAGGTGAAACAGACCGAGCTGCTCCGGGAGCTGGTGCAGGAGCTGACCGACATTGAAGATCTGTTCCTGGATATGGCTGACGGTATCGGCAAGGGCTACAGCTGCACAGAGATCGAATGGGCGCACGAGGCCAAACTGTGGCTGCCCAAGGAGCTGCATCACCGCCCCGCCAGTTGGTTCACTGTGGCCGAGGATGACCGCAACGAGCTGCTGCTGCGCACCCAGGATAATAACCCTGAAGCCCTTCAGTCCTTTGGTTGGATCAGGCATATCCACAAGTCCAAGTCGGGTTATCTGGCCCGTGGCGGCCTGGGGCGGATCTTGGCCTGGCCGTTCCTGTTCAAGAACTTCAGCGTGCGGGATTTGGCCGAGTTCCTAGAGATCTACGGCCTGCCCCTGCGTCTCGGCAAATACCCCAGTGGCGCTGACGACCGGGAGAAGGCCACACTGCTACGGGCCGTGATCGGCATCGGCCACAACGCCGCCGGCATCATTCCACAGGGCATGGAGATAGATTTTAAGGAGGCGGCCAAGGGCGCGGCCGATCCCTTCGAGGCCATGATCAGCTGGTGCGAGCGCACCCAGAGCAAGACGATCCTGGGCGGCACCCTCACAAGCCAGGCCGACGGCAAAAGCTCCACCAATGCTCTGGGCAACGTACACAACGAAGTGCGCATGGATCTCCGCGACAGCGATTTGAAGCAGGTGGCCAGTACTTTAACCCGCGATCTGCTTTACCCCATGCTGGCCATTAACAGCGGGGGTGTGTCCAGCCTGCGCCGTTGCCCGCGCTGGGTGTTCGACGTCCAGGAGCCGGAAGACCTCAAGCTCTATTCCGAAGCGCTACCCAAGCTGGCCGAGGCCGGCGCGCAGATCCCGGTCAGCTACGTCCATGACAAGCTGCGCATCCCGGAGCCGGAAGAGGGTGAAGCGGTGCTACGGGGGGCGGCGCTACCGGCCGAACCGGTGGCCACGGCTGCCCTGTCCGCCAAACCTAGCAGCGGGGATTTATTCCCGGATCAAGTGGCCATTAACACGCTGTTAAATGGGCTGGATAGTGAGATGCAAAAGGCGCAGTCGGCGACGCTGCTGGAACCGATCCTGGCCAAGATCTACGGCGGCGCCGACCTGCAAACGTTGGAAGATGAGTTGGCGACGCTTTACCCGGAGCTGGAGACTGAAGCGTTGGAGGCCAAGTTGGCGCAACTGTTTTTCGTGGCAGAGGTTTGGGGGAGACTGAGCAGTTAGCGAGTTTACACAGTAATTTGGTTGCGTCGCCTGCCTCTCGAAGTTGAAATACTTTGTGGTGCTACCAATTGCGATCTGGTTTGTTCAGCCAATCCGCGCAATCGAAATTGCTAGCGGCCCAGATTCTCTGGAGTTTGGCAACAAACACAGTGTCTCTAGCATAAACTTTTGATTTGAGATCGTCACGAATGTTGGTAATAGATTGAATTGTGTCTATGAACCACAAAGACTCCATTTTTTTGCAATGTGGGAAGGTGTTTAAATAATCGAAAAGCGCGCTGTAATTTTTTTCAGGCGCTGTTAGATCGTAGGTGACGCAATAAATTGCCATAATGCCGGTCTGTTACTTTTGCGATAAGCGAGTTGGTACTTACTACTGTGCCAGCCGGCCGCAGAGCGGCTCATGCCTTTGTTGGCTATTTCCTGTGTGTAGATTTTAGCGACAATTAAATCCTATTTCCATAGGAGATTGTCACTGCAAAATGTAAGGGATAAGCCAAAGTGAAAATATTAATCGTGCTACCGTAGGAAGTAGGAAATACAAGTATGCCAGAAGCGCCTAATCTTATTTACGCAATGGGCCTGGCTCCCGTTAAAGCGATTGAGTATTTCGAGGCCAAGGGTTACACCATCAGCTGGAATTGGTACGACACCTGGCAGGAAGCAAACGCCAAGGCCTTTACTGTGGCCAAGGCCGCCCGGTTGGATGTGCTCCAAGATATCCGTGCGGCGGTGAGCAAGGCGCTGGTGCAAGGTCAGACACTGAAGCAGTTCCAGGATAATCTAGAGCCGCTGCTGACAAAGAAGGGCTGGTGGGGCCGCCAGGAGGTGGCGGGGCCGAATGGCAAGGAGCTGGTGCAGCTGGGCAGTCCTCGACGCCTGGCCACCATCTACCGCACCAACCTGCAGACAGCCTATATGGCCGGTCGCTACCAGGGCATGGTGGCCAATGCCGAGCGTCGCCCCTATTGGCAGTATATCGCCGTCAACGACAGCCGCACGCGCCCCGATCACGCCGCCATGCATGGCCGGGTGTTTCGCTGGGACGATCCGATCTGGCAAAGCCTCTACCCGCCTAACGGCTGGGGCTGCCGGTGCCGGGTACGGGCGTTGACCGCCAGACAGGTCGAGCGCGGCAAGTTGCGGGTGGAGTTCGGAGCCGGCAAGCTGCGCACTGAGCAAAAGCTGGTGAGCCAGAAAACCGGCGAGTTGCAACCGGTGACCGCCTACAGCTACGGCAGTGACGGTCGCAACAAGCTCTGGTTTACCCCCGATGTGGGCTGGAGCTACAACCCCGGTATGGCCCATTGGCACCCGGCTCTCAATCGTTACCCCTACGCCACGGCCAAGCGCTATGTGGAGGGCACGATGACCGGTCCGCCCTTCGACCATTTTTATCGCCGCACCCAGGCGTTGGTGGAGAAGGTAAATGCACAGCACCCCTCGGCCACGAAAAATGAGCTGCGCAAGTTGATCAGGCCCTACTTGTCTAATGAGGCATTTCCCGTAGCGGTAATCAGCCGTGATATGGCCAAGGCCCTGGGGACTAACACCCAGGCCGTGCTGCTGAGTCAGGACACCCTGGCCAAGCAAATCATCAACCGGGAAAATCAGCCCATCGATAGGGTGACCTACCAGATGCTGCAGGCCAACATCGAGTCGGCCAGCCCGGTGGTGCAGAAAGACGAACTCAACCAACTCTATTTTTACGACGATAAGGGCAGATTACACCGGGCCGTTATTAAGCGAACACGCGACGGCCGCGAGCTGTACCTACAGAGTGTTCATTTATCCAATGAGAAAACCAAGCGCAAGAACGTGAAAGAGGGAGCGGTGGTGCGGGAGTGAGGGCTGCGCCTGGTAGCCCTCTGTGCTTTGCGTACCGGGCTGGAAATCACCGGTATCCAAACTCGACCCTGCCAGGCACAGGGTACGCCCGAAGGCGCGGCATTCGCATCCAGATTCTTTCCCGCAAAGCCTTTATATTAGTTTAGCTTAAATAATAAGCAGGCAGCAATATGACCCACTTCAAGATTGAAGTTAAGGACCAGCCGGTGTTGGAAGCCTTGGTCGAGCTGGCCCGGCGCAGTGACAACCTGGCCCCGGCCATGCGGGAGATCAGCGAGACCATGCTGGATTCGGTGGAGGAGTCCTTCGACCAGGAAACCGATCCGGCCACGGGGATGCCCTGGCAGACCCTGTCGCCCGTTACCCAAGCCCTGCGCACGGAGAAGGGTAGCTGGCCCGGCAAGATGTTGCAGATCAGCCAGGGCGGTCTTGCGGCCTCTGTGCAGGCGGACTCCGGGGATGACTATGCCGAGGTGGGCAGCAACAAGCCGTATGCCCGGATACAGCATTTAGGGGGGAAGGCGGGTCGTAATCGCAAGGTGGAGATCCCGGCCCGCTCCTATTTGGGGTTATGGCCTGAGCATCAAGAGGAGATAGTGGATGTAATACAGCGGCATCTGCTGAAAAACATACAAAACGGTTAAATGGCGTCCGCCTTCGAGTTTCCGCCTGTGAGGGCCTGTAAGCCCGCAGTAGGTGGTAGGGGCGGCATTGGTATTCAGGAGAGAGGGGAAGTGCTTTATAGCGCAATTTAAAAGGGTTTTAAACCTATTGCGATATGAAGGGATTGGCTAGATATCTATAATTCAATACAATGTGGCGATTTTTCGCCCTCTCAGGGCGACTAGGGTTAATAGATTTTAAGGATAATGCCTGCCATGACGAATACCCCCTCCAGCGTTTCAAAGTTCTGCTTTTACTATGATGGTGAAGACCATAGAGATCATGAAATGAACATTCTTGCGTTGGGGAAATCCCTTACTGCCTTGGGCAAAACCATATATGCAGCCAATGGGGTGCTAAATGGCTATAAGGACGATGCAAGAATAGATGTAAGGGTTAATGCTGACTTTATTGAGGGGTCATTCGGTGTAGAAGTTGAAATCTTCCAGTTTCTGCACAATGCTAAAGATGTGGTGGTTGCGTTAGGGCTGACCGCTGTTAGTGGAGGCGGCTTGCTTGCAGTAGTCGATTGGTTAAAAGGTAAGCAAATAGATGTTATTGAAAAGACTGGAGATGGGAAGTCCGTTATAAAGGTCGGTTCAGAAGAGCTTAATTGTGATGAAGATATTTCTAAGCTTGTTGCTGATAATCAAGTCAGAAAGTCATTAGAGCAGTTTATATATGAGCCATTGTTGAATGAGGGAACAGATACCTTTGCCGTTAAAGGAACAAGACGGGATACCGTCGCCGCTGTTGAAATTAACAAGGAGCATGCTGAGTATTTTAAAGCACCTACGAGAACAGTAAAAGATAAAGTGGAAGGCAAAGAGAGCGAGGCGAAAGTTCAATTTGTCAACGCTAGTGTGGCCAAAAAAGCTGGCTGGAAAATGATATACAAGGGTGAAGAGTATTCAGTTAGGATGAATGATGAAGCTTTCTTGGCTCGCCTTCAGAATATGGAAGAGGCTTATGTATTTGGAAAGACCTTTAACGTGAAGCTTAAAGAGATTAAAACAACATCTTCTAGTAGTGAAAGGATTCGTTATGAAATTTCAAAAGTGCATCATAGGTCAATGGGCTGACTTTATTATCGGTTACTGAAATGCTAAACCTTATTGCGATCCTAATTGGCGTTGTAATATTGCTGGTGACATTGTTCATTCTCGGCTTTGTCTCCTTTCGTTTTGCTCTTAGCTATTTCCTAGGGGAAAATATCACAGTAACAGTGATGGATGAGTTTGGTCACAAGAGGTCTAGGCGCTTTAATTGCAGTCGGGATGAGGAGTTAGTCAAGGTTATTGATGAACTGAAGCAGCAGACGAGGCGACAGCGAAAAATGAGGGCGGCTCAGTGACTGCAGAGACCCCTGTGATAAGTGCCGATCGCCCCGTTGTCAAGAAGGTGAAAAATCTTTCAGTGGGGGCAGCTGGCACTATTGGTGCAACTGGTGGATTAGGTGGCGCTTTAATGGGGCTTTCGAATATTTTTATTCAAGATGAAAATGTTCGGGCACAGCTCTCCTTGATAATACCGTTGGTTGCTGTTTCTCTTGCTGAACTCTGTAAATACATATGGTCGTTGCAAAGGTTAGATCCAGATAAGTATCGACTGCGTAAGAACATCAACAAAAAGATAAAGCTCTTAGAAAATTGGACTTTGGACTGATTATAGCGATGCCAAGCAATAATGTGACGATGTTTTGAAAAGTAGTTGACATTTCGAGACCTCTTCGATTTTCGTTTTTTTGCTGACAAGCAAAAAAACGTGTTTCTGA